>Ga0315540_10000518_pt1 | contig 21959 bp, 18 predicted proteins | sample SalMarSW160110MG_FD_203677 | JGI IMG/M metagenome (GOLD analysis project Ga0315540, IMG submission 203677) | Salt marsh sediment microbial communities from the Plum Island Ecosystem LTER, Massachusetts, United States - Salt Marsh Sediment SW1601-10 ...
AGCTTCAGGAACGGGTAAAGAAGCTGCAGCAGGAAGGGGCGAAGGCACAACGGGAGCTGTTGGAAGAGCAAAACAAGCTCGGCAAGTCCATCCTGGGCCCGGCGCAGGCGATCATCACCGCCGTAGCCAAGGAGAAGAAGGTCTCCGCCGTCTTCGAGCGCCACCAGAGTGGTCTTCTCTACATCGACCAGGCACTGGATCTGACCGACGAGGTCATCAAACGGCTCGACGCCAAGAAGAAGAAATAAGGCAGCGGCACGTCATCGTGCGGGTGCCGGGACCGATGCGCGGGGTTTTGTTACCATCAGGTTTCCTGAATCAACGCGAAATAGGAGACGAGGACCCATGCTTGGCGAACCCCACGATCTTCTTCATGAGTTTCCGGATCTGGAGGAGAGGATTTCCGTCCTCTCCGATTCCGATGGGAAGTTTGCGGACCTGATGAATGATTACGATAGCTTGGACGCGCGGGTCAGGAAGCTGGAAGAGCTGGGCACCCCGGTGGCGGACGAGACCATCGAGACCCTGAAAAAAGAGCGTCTGATGATGAAGGATCGACTCTATGAAATGCTGCGGGAGGACTGACCGGGCTGCCGTCGGCTTCGGTGCCGGAGGGGGCTGCAGTGTCCGGCGACTCGCCGCGAGACCTTCCCGATGTTGCAATTCAAGATTATCCCTGTAACCCCCTTTCAGCAGAACTGCACCCTCCTCTGGTGCGACGAGACCGCCCGGGCCGCTGTCATCGACCCGGGCGGCGATCTGGAGCTCATTCTGCGAGGAATCCGGCAGGCGGGGGTGGAGCCGGTCAAGATCCTGCTCACGCACGGCCACGTGGATCACGTGGGCGGGGTCGCGGATCTCGCGGAGCGTCTCGACCTGCCTATCGAGGGCCCCCACCGGGACGATGACCTCTGGCTCCGGTCCCTGGCCAGTCAAGCGCGGATGTTCGGCGTCGCCGAAGCTCGCTCCTTCACCACGGGTCGCTGGCTCGCAGACGGTGATCGGGTGGAGCTCGGTAGCCGGGAGCTCGAGGTCATCCATTGCCCCGGCCATACGCCGGGGCATATCGTCTTCTTCGATCGGGCGGCCAAGCTGGTGCAGGTCGGGGATGTGCTGTTTCAGGGCTCCGTCGGGCGTACGGATTTTCCCGGCGGCAGCTACCAGGATCTGGTGAGCTCCATCCGCTCTCGCCTCTTCCCGCTCGGCGACGATGTCAGGTTCATTCCCGGACACGGGCCCATGTCGAGCTTCGGCATCGAGCGTCGGAACAATCCCTTTGTTCGGGACCCCGGGCCCTGATGCTCGGGCCCTTTGCGGGCAGATTCGCGACCCGATGATCTTCAAGCGACTCCTCGGCAGGAAGAAGCCGCCCGTTCCCTCCCGGGACGATCAGGAGGCCCTGATCCGGACCGCCCGTGAGGCCCAGGATGCGGCTGCCCGCTGCGAAGCCTGCCGACGCATCAGGAGTCTGCAGGCACTGCGCGACTTGGCCGCCACGGACGCGGATGCGTCTGTGCGTGTCATCGCCTCTGCCCGCTACCGCACGCTGCTCTGCGCCGGCGAAGAGGGCGCCCCGGCCTTGGCGGAGCGATTGACGGAGGTTGCCGCCCTGGACGACGAGGAAATCCTCGAGCAGGTGGCCCGCAAGGGGCGGGAGGCCGAGCTGCGACGGGCGGCCATCCTCGTGATCCGAAAGCCGGAAGTGCTCGCGAGCTGTGCCGTGAGCGACGCCACGGCGGCGAATCGAAGCGCGGCGGTCGAGCTGCTTGACGACAAGGAGGCCCTCGCGCGGGTCGTCAAGAACATCGGCAAGAAGGATACGCGTGTCTATCGCACCGCGCGCCGGCGGCTCAAGGAGATCGCCGAGCGCGAGGCCCTGCCCGAGCGCATCCGCGCCCAGTGCGAAGACCTGAGCGAGAAGCTCGAGCGTCTTGGTCGTTTCGGGAAGTGGGTCCAGGACCGGGCCTTCCTGGATCTTCTGGACCGCCAATGGGCGGAGATCGAGGAGGAAACAGACCCGGAGCTCAGGGCCCGCTACTCGGATCTGCGTGAGCGTTTTCTGCATGCCTACGAAGAGTACCGGAGCGAGCATGAGGCCCAGATCGCGGCAGAAGAGGCCCGTGAGGCCGTCCGTGCGGAGCGCGAGGCTCTGATCGAGGAGCTGAGCTCCGTGTCCGCCTTGGACGGCGAATCGCCGCTTGCCGAGGCGCTGGAGCGAATTTCTGCCCGCTGGGACGAGCTGACCTTCCCCAAGGACAAGGACAAGGAGCAGGGAGAGCTGGATCGCGAGTATGAGGCGGCCTTGGGGGCGGCATCCGGGCACCTGAGTGAGCTGCGGGAGGCGGCCCGACGCAGCTCACGGCTGCAGGATCTGGTGGGGCAAGCGGAGAAGCTCCTCGAGAGCGCCAAGCCCCTGGACCGACAGCAGATCCGCGGGCTGATCGATGAGGCCCGGCAGCACCTGGACGCCAAGGGAGTCGACAGGTCCAGCGCAGGGCGTTTGTCCGAGGTGCGCGAGAGGCTCGACGAGCGCCTGCACAAGCAAAAGACACAGGCGGAGAAAGGACTCGAGCGGCTACCAGGGAAGCTCGACGACTTCACAGAGGCCCTCGATAAGGGTCTTCTCAAGGAGGCGGAGTCCCTCTACCAGAGTATTACCGCGGGCATCGAGCTGATCGAGCACAGCGGGTTACCGCCCAAGGCGTACGCAGAGGCTGTCGCGAGACTGCGTGCCCTGGTGCCCGGTTTTCGGGATCTGCAGAAGTGGCGCAAGTGGGGGGCAGATCAGCATCGTGAGGGACTGTGTGTCGCCATGGAGGCGCTTGCCTCGGAGGACCTGCGTTTGGAGGCCATTGCCCTGCGATTGCACGACCTGCAGATGGAGTGGAAGGGGCTCGATACGGGCGGCTCACCCGTGAACCACCCCATGTGGGACCGCTTTCACGCGGCTTCCGAGCGGGTCTACGCGCGCTGCAAGCCCTATCTCGACGAGCAAGCGGCCCAACTGGAGATTAACCGACGGGAGCGCGAGGCGCTGTGCGCAGGGCTCGAGGACTTCCTCGATCAGGCCGACTGGGAGCGCATGGACTGGAAGAAGGCGGCGCGTGCGGACCGGGAGATGCGACAGGCCTGGTCCGAGATGGGACCCGTGGAAGGTCGTTACCGCAAGGGCCTGGAAAAGCGCTTCCGCGGTGCCTTGAAACGCCTGGACGGATATCTTGCGGAGGAGCGGGAGCGCAACCTGGCACACAAGCGCGAGCTCATCGCCCGGGTCGAGGCCCTCGCGGAGGAGCCGGATCTCGGGCGCGCCATCGAAGAGGCCAAGCGCCTGCAGCGGCAGTGGCAAACCAGCGTGGCGGCTCGGCAAAAGGAGGAACATCGGCTGTGGCAGCGCTTTCGCGCGGGCTGCGATGTCCTCTTCAACCGCCGTCGGGAGCAGCAGGAGGCCCAGGATGCCGAGCTCACCGAGAATCTGCATCGGCGCGAGGACCTTTGCTTAGAAGCGGAGAAACTGGCCGATTCCGACTCCGATGCCGGTCCGGACGAGCTGAGCACCGCTTTGCGGGAGCTGGACAGTCGCTGGCGGGATCTGGATGCCTTGCCCGTTCCCCGCCGCTCTGCGTCCGCCCTTGTCCAACGCTGGCGAGCGGCGCGGCGCCGAGCTGAGCATCGTCGTCGGGAGCTTCTCGAGGAGCAGCGCAGTCGGGATTTGGATCTGCTCGCGGAGCAGGCCGCTCTGTGCGAGCGATTGGAGCGAGCATTGGAGGTGGTGGACGCGGATCTCGACCCGGCCCTGACCGCCCTGGAGGCGGATTGGCTGGCGCTGCCGACCCACCGCGATCCCGAGCTGCAGGGAGCGATGGCAATGAGATTCGGGCGGGCGCTGGAGGCCCTGAAACAAGGCGGAGAAAAGCTGCAGGCTCTGCGCAGCGCCTTCGCCGCCGATGGCGAGCGGCGCGCGGAGTTTTGTCTGCACCTGGAGATCCTCGCCCAGGTCGAGTCTCCCCCGGAGCTCGCCGAAGAGCGCCTTCGTTTCCAGGTCACACGCCTCACCGAGCACATGAGCGAGGGCGAGAAAGATCCCTTGGAGGCCAGCTTCCGGCTGCTGCAACAATGGTACCTGTGCGGTCCCGCTCCGGGGTCAGTGGCCGCTGGCCTGGAGCAGCGCTTTCTGCGCGCCCGCCGCGCTCTCGAAGTCGTTGAGCCGGACAGGGAAGCGGGGGACAAAGAGAACCGGGCGCGGACGGCGAAGGTAGATGGCCAGTAGAGAGTTTGACTCGCCCGAGGCCGTCGAGGCCGCCTTTTACGAGGCATTTTCCAGGGTCGACCTGGACCTGATGACCGTGGTCTGGTGCGACGGCGAGCATGCCTTGTGCATCCACCCAGGGAGCGGGCTGCTCCGGGGAAAGGCAGCGGTCATCCAGAGTTGGATGGAGATCTTCTCCGGCAACGTGCCGCCCGCCATCGAGTATCGCGTCATCGAGAGCATCGTTGCCGGGAACCTGGCCGTGCGCCTGGTGGAGGAGCGGATCCGACCTCGCAACAGGCCACCGGAGTCCGCCAATCGGGTACTGGCGACCAATGTCTACCTGCGCGAGGCCGGGTCCTGGCGGCTGACCGAGCATCATGCCTCCCTTCCGCTGGTGGCGCGCGACCGGGGTGCAGGCAGCTCCCAGCTGCTGCACTGACCTCGGGCTCGAGTCAGCCTCCTGAGGAGGGACTGATTCTTTACTATCCCGGCCGAAATCAGCAGTGTTTCCCTAATGATCGGGCAGATCGGGATGTGAGGGGCTGACAAGAACGCAAAAGGTGCGAAAATGCGCGAAGGATGATTCCGGGATCGAGCCGGTTCACGCGAGTTGGAGGTTCTCTGGCCTTCACGAAGTTTTCACGTACGGCGCCTTGTTTCGAACGCCCAGAGACGCCCTCTCGCTACGGCGTCCGAATTTTTCACAAGCTCTGAGGCTCCGCCTCGCTAGTGTAGGAACCGCCCATGCCCAGGATTGCCATCGCCGTCGTCGTCGCAGTCGTCCTCCTGGTCGTTGCCGTACCGCAGGCGCGGCGAGCAGTTTTTTCCCTGCTGGGTCTCCTTGCCATCATCACGCTCGGGTCCGCAATCTTCGGCACCCTTGTTTGGGGGCTCTACGAGGCCAAGCCCTGGCTGACGGAGCGCTCTTCCGTCGCCGTGAAGGATATCCCTGAATCCGCGACCTCGCCCCCCTCGGAGGACGTGGACGATCTGGCCGGGACAGCTGAGGCAGACTTGGCATCTGCGCTTGCCGAGGAGGAGGCCGAACGCCTCGATGCGGCGCAGCAACGTTTGGCGGAGCAGAAGCTTCACAAGGCGCTCCTGGTGGCCAAGGCCCGCGTCATACTGGAGGAAGACCGCAAGCTCGCGGCCCAGGCCACCGCCTATCCCTTGCCTGCCGGCGCCGGGGATCTGGTGGGCGATATCATGGCGATCCGCATCCCCGCCTGGCGCGACAAGGCGGTGCAGTCCGCTCAGAAGGAATCAATTCGCAAGTGGCTGGCCTCGCTCGGTCTCGAGGCGGATCAGACCGCCGGCATCGTCACGGCGAAGGCCTGGGGGTCCGTTTACGACCTCTGGGTCGCGGAGAATCCCGATGCTGTTCCAAAGGCATCATCCGGCCAGCCGCAAGTCACGACCACTTCTGCCGAGCCGGAGCCCGCGTCCGGTGAGCCGGAAGCCGCCGCCCCCGAGCCGGTACCGTCCGCTCCATCGGAGGCTGCCCTGACACTTCCGCCGGTAAGAAATCCGACCCCTGCCCCGAGACGGGCGCCTCGCCCATCGGTACCTCCTCGTTACCGTGCCCCACCCCCTCCGCCAAGGCCGAGGTGGATGCCGCCGCCGGAACGGGAAGTAGGTCCGTTCGGCTACTGACCCCTCATTCCAATCGCGTCATCTACCAGCCGTCCGTTGGTACGCTGACTCGCTGGGCCTAAGACCAGTGCGCCGCTGGCGGGACCCGGAAACTGGGGTCAGCTCGCCCTGCCGTGGCAGTGCTTGTATTTCTTTCCCGAGCCGCAGGGACAGGGCTCATTGCGCCCGATCTTGCGATGCTCGCGGACGTAGGGTTGCTGCTCCACCGCGGATGCCACCTCGGCTGGCTGCTCTTGCGGCTCGATATCCATGCCGTGAAACTCCTCATGCTGGAACTGGAATTCCCGTTCCGCCGGCTCCGCCTCACCAAAGGTGTCGAGGTTCCCAGAGGGTTGGAACTGAAGCTTGGAGAGGGTGCCGACCACCTCCTGCTTGATGCTGTCCAGCATGGCGCTGAACATCTCGAAGGCCTCGCGCTTGAACTCCTGCTTCGGGTTCTTCTGTGCGTAGCCGCGCAGGTGTATTCCCTGGCGCAGGTAGTCCATGGCCGCTAGATGGTCCTTCCACTGGGTATCGAGCGTCTGGAGCATCACCGCCTTCTCGATCTGCCGAACGACATCCGCGCCAACCACCTTCTCCTTGTCCGCATACTGCTCGGCTACACGCTCCGCGATGCGCTCGCGCAGGGTCTCTTCGTGCAAGTCCGGGTCTTCTTGAAGCCACTTGGCGATCGGCCAGTCGCCGTCGAAACCCTCGGACAGCGCTTTCTCCAATCCCGGGATGTCCCACTGCTCCTCCAGGCTCTGGGGTGGGATATAGCCATCGATGGTTCGTGACAAAACATCGGCCCGCATGGCCTCCACCGTATCGGAAACGTCCGTGGCGTCCATGAGCTCTCGGCGCTGCTGGTAGGTGACCTTGCGCTGGTCGTTAGCCACGTCGTCGTATTCCAGCAGCTGTTTGCGGATGTCGAAGTTGCGCCCTTCGACCTTGCGCTGGGCGTTCTCGATGGCCTTGGTGACCCAGGGGTGCTCGATGGCCTCGCCCTCCTCCATTCCCAGCTTCTGCATCATGGTGCCGACACGCTCCGAGGCGAAGATGCGCATCAGGTTGTCTTCCAGGGACAGGTAGAAGCGGCTGGAGCCCGGATCGCCCTGGCGTCCGGAGCGGCCCCGCAGCTGGTTGTCGATGCGCCGCGACTCGTGGCGCTCGGTGCCGACGACGTGCAGCCCGCCGGCTCCGATGACCTGACTGTGGCGTTGCTTCCACTCCTCGCGGATGCGCTCCTCGGCATCCGGATCGGTGTTCTGGTCCAACTCCACATCCAGATTGCCGCCTAGAACGATGTCCGTCCCTCGCCCGGCCATGTTGGTGGCGATGGTGACCGAGCCCGGACGTCCGGCCTGGGCGACGATACCTGCCTCGCGCTCGTGCTGCTTGGCGTTGAGCACCTCGTGAGGAACCTTCTCTTTGGTCAGGAGCTCCGAGATGAGCTCGGAGGTCTCGATGGAGGCCGTGCCCACCAGGACGGGCTGGCCCCGCTTCACGCAGTCGTCGATATCCGCGATGATGGCCGCGTACTTTTCCTTCTGGGTGAGGTAGACCAGATCCCCCATGTCGTTGCGGACCATGGGCTCGTTGGTCGGAATGACCACCACCTCCAGGCCGTAGATCTGCTGGAACTCGTAGGCTTCGGTGTCGGCGGTGCCCGTCATCCCCGAGAGCTTCGGGAAGAGACGGAACAGGTTCTGGAAGGTGATGGAGGCGAGGGTCTGGTTCTCCTGCTGGACGGGCACCCCCTCCTTGGCCTCCACGGCCTGGTGCAGGCCCTCGGACCAGCGCCTACCGGGCATGGTGCGGCCGGTGAATTCGTCGACGATAATGATCTGACCGTCCCGGACGATGTACTCCACGTTCTTCTGGAACAGGGCGTGGGCGCGCAGGGCGGCATAGACATGGTGCATCAGCACGATGTTGGCCGGGTCGTAGAGACTCTCGCCCTCGCCGAGCAGGCCCATCTCCCCGAGCATGTCCTCCACCTTCTGATGGCCGTCCTCGCTGAGATAGACCTGGCGCGCCTTCTCGTCCACCGAGAAGTCCCCGGGTCCGAAGTCCGGCTGTCCCTCTTCGTTGGTGGTGGGCGGCTGGCGGGTTAGGCTCGGGATGATCTTGTCGATCTTCTGATAGAGCTCGGTGCCGCCCTCGGAGGGACCCGAGATGATCAGGGGCGTGCGGGCCTCATCGATGAGGATGGAGTCCACCTCGTCCACGATGGCGTAGAAAGGGTCGCGCTGCACCCGCTGCTCGGCCACGAAGGCCATGTTGTCGCGCAGGTAATCGAAGCCGAATTCGTTGTTGGTGCCGTAGGTGATGTCGGCGGCGTATGCCTCCTTGCGGGTGACCGGCTGCATATGGCGGTGGCCCTCGCCTGCCGGCGGCTCGTATCCCGGGTCGTAGAGATAGGACGCGGCATCCGGCCCCATGCCGCCGGATGAGTTGATCACACCCACGGACAGTCCCAGGAAGCGGTAGATCTTGCCCATCCACTCGGCGTCACGGCGGGCCAGATAATCGTTCACCGTGACCACATGCACACCCTTGGCGGGCAGGGCATTCAGGTAGGCGGCGAGGGTGGCGACCAGGGTCTTGCCCTCGCCGGTGCGCATCTCGGCGATCTTGCCGTCGTTGAGGACCATGCCGCCGATGAGCTGGACATCGAAATGACGCATGCCCAGGACCCGCCGGCCCGCTTCGCGCACCACGGCGAAGGCCTCTGGGAGCAGGTCGTTCAAGGCATCACCCCCCTGGAGTCGTCCGCGGAGCTCGTCCGTCTTTGCCTGCAGCTCGGAGTCCGACAGCTGCTCGATCCGGGGCTCCAGAGTATTGATCTGGGCGACCGTCCTCGCCATCCGTTTGATCAGCCGTTCGTTGCGGCTGCCGAAGACCCTTTTGAGCAGTTTACCTACCATTGATTGGGAACTACCGATACGACAAAAATGCTGAGATGATACTCCAAAAACCCGGGAGACGCAGCGGACGAGGTGCCGTCGAGGCGAATCGGCGAGCCAACCCGGCTCGCCGCTCGCTCGACACACCTTGCGAGCTTACCGGAGTGATTTCTCGGGTCTCCCGGGCTCAGAGATCAGGCGGCTACCAAAGAGATCCTTCTCGGCCACCAAGACCCAATGGGCCATCGCGGCGCACATCTGCGGCAGCACAGTACACCCACATCCATTTCCCTGATCAGAAGAGGCCGCGGACCTCCGGAAAAGTAAGACCCGGAGCCGCGGACACGGCCTCTTCTGTGATCAGGGATCTATCAGGAGCTTGTTGGAGGAAAGTGATCAGGCGCGCCAGGTCCGAAAGGGACCCGTATCTACATGCACGAAGTTCGAGCGGGGGTAGTATCCGACCCCGCCGCGGCCCATCGCTACGGCGGTGTCACGAATATTGCTGATGGAGCATCCGCAAAGCCGCAGGTCGATTGCCTTTCCGCTCATGTGCAGACTGTGCTTGGCCACACGCTTGGAGTGTCTGCGCAGCATGGCGTTGGTCTTGGGGGAGCGGTACCCGCTATAGATCTCGAACTCGCCGTCGGAACTTTTAGCACGCCTCTGAAGATCGTAGAGGAGATCGAAGAGCTTGGGGTCGATTACAGCGATATCGTCGGTGCGGTAATCCCGCAAAAATCGATTGAGCTTTCGCAATGCGTCCCGTTGGTAGTAATCACCGATGCGGTAGGCTACTTCGATTGATTCGTTCGTATGGAGGTTGTGAAGGGCGAGAACGCGTCGTGGTGTGTGGTTGTGTTTTGCGGCGAGGACCGGAGCTGCGGCAGTGGACAAGGCCAACCCGAGAAAATGGCGTCGATTCATAATCCCCCCTTTCTGCATCAGCATGTGGAATGGGAGCATTAGTATAACCAAAGAAGTAGAAATCTCAAGAGAAATATTTGGGAAATATATGTTAAGTCGAAGAAAAGCTATCCTTATTTATTCGGGTAGCGACTTTCTCGGAGTTCGGGCTCGGGCATCGCTATCCCCTCCCAATCGGCGGTGACTAAGGACGTCGATCCAGTCCTGCGTCAGCTGTTGGTCTTTTTCGAAGTGGTGCGGATGTACTTCAGGGGATTCACTGCTTGGTCGTCGATGCGGACCTCGAAGTGAACGTGCGGACCGGTGGAGTGTCCCGTGGAGCCGAGCTTGGCAATGACCTGCCCTTTCTCGACCATCTCGCCCTGTGCCACCAGGTTGGTCTGGTTGTGAGCGTAGCGGGTAATCATCCCATCCACGTGCCGTATCTCGACGAGACGACCATATCCCGAGCGCCAGCCACTGAAGACGACGACCCCGTCCGCAGTCGCATGCACGGGTGTCCCGCGCTTGCTCGCGAAGTCGACACCGGTGTGGAACCGGGTTCTTCCCCCGGTGGGATTTCTGCGATACCCGAACTTCGAGGAAATGTAACCGGAACGGATCGGCCACCCGGACGGAGTAGCTTGCTTCTCGAGGTCCTTCTCCATGATCGATTGTTCGAGCTGCTCGAGCTTGCGCTTGCGGTCGCTGATGAGGGCGACCATGTCTTTCGTCTCCCCCATCAATTCGTCCAGGCTCGTCGCGTTGGCCGCCCCGACGTCTTCCGGTCCGCCCACCGAAGGAGGGCTCTCGAAATCGAACTCTTCGGAGTCCAGGTCGGCCATGTCCACCAGGCGCTCCCCCAATGCGTTCAGGCGCAGGATCTCGGCTTGCATCTCGCCGACGCGAGCGGCAAAGGCATCGAGCTGGGCCTGAGACTCCCGACTGGCATCGTCCAAGGATTTGCGCTCCTGTGCCAACACGGATTCGATTCTGGAAAGCGCTTCGCGCGACATCTCTCGGGACGGAGCGACCGTGCGTCCGTACCAGTAACCCCCACCCCCGACTCCGGCTACTACCACGATTACAGCAATGACGCCCAGAAGGGCTCGGGCGACGACTTGGCAGCGCCTCTCGTTCGGCAAGGGGAATCGATTCATATTGTGTCTACCACAGAGCAAGAAATTGCCGTACCCTCTACACAGAAGCTCCGGTCCTCCCTCCCAGAAGACGCAAATCCGATCCGCCCTCCCTGTCGTGCCCAAGCGCTTTCAACAAGTCAGCCGCTTTCTGCGCCCTGACGAGGCAACTGCCGTGGGCCTCGCGGCGGTGCAGCGAAACGGGAGACTGTTGCGGAAGATTCGTGCTTTCCTCGGGTCGCCGCTGGACGAGCATTGCCTGCATGCCTCGCTCGATGGCCGGGTGCTGACGCTTGTGACCGACTCGCCTGTTTGGTCTTCGCGCCTGCGATTCTTTGCGCCGGAGATCGAGCGGGGCCTCGATCCGCGTTATGGTCCCATATCCGCTTGGCGCATTCGAGTCCGGCCTTCCGCCGGCGAGCGCCGGACGGGGCCGAGACACAAGCTTTCTTCCGCAGCAGTACAGCACTTGATGGAAGCGGCAGCAGGAATCGCCGATGCGCGAATTGCAGCGGCCTTGCGCAGGCTTGCGAAGACCGGAGCCGGCAACGGCTAGGAAACGGCCAGCGGCTGCATGTAGGAGATAGGGGAGCGGTCCGTATCCTCGAAAGTGACTTGCTCCCACGCCGCTTCGTCCGCGAGCAGGGCCTGCAGCAGTCGATTGTTGAGGCCATGGCCGGATTTGTGCCCGCGAAAGGCGCCGATCAACGAATGACCAAGCAGGTAGAGATCCCCGATGGCGTCGAGAATCTTGTGCTTGACGAACTCGTCTTCGTAGCGCAAGCCCTCTTCGTTGAGCACCCGGTAGTCGTCCACCACTACGGCGTTGTCCATGCTGCCGCCGAGGGCGAGATTCTTTTGGCGCAGGGCCTCGACGTCGCGCAGGAAGCCGAAGGTGCGCGCGCGGCTGACTTCCTTGACGAAGGAGGTGGTGGAAAAGTCCATACTCGCCTCCTGGATCCGCGAGATGAACGCCGGATGATCGAACTCGATCGAGAAATCCACCTTGAACCCCTCGAAGGGCTCGAAAACGGCATGTTTGTCTCCTTCCTCCACGGCCACTCGCCGCCTTATGCGAACGAAGCGCTTCGGACGATTTTGCTCAGCGATCCCCGCCGACTGGATCAAGAACACGAAGGGACCGGCGCTTCCGTCCATGATGGGAACCTCCGCGGCGGTCACGTCCACGTAGGCATTGTCGATCCCCAGGCCGGCAAAGGCGGAGAGAAGGTGCTCCACCGTCGAGATTCGCGCGTGCCCGCTCACCAGAGTGGTCGACAGGCTGGTATCGCCGACGTTTTCTGGACAAGCCTTGATCTCTACAGGCTGTGGCAGATCGATGCGGCGAAACATGATCCCCGTGTCCGGCTCGGCCGGACGCAGAGTCAGGCAAACCTTATCGCCCGTATGCAGACCCACCCCGGTGGCCCGGATCACATTCTTCAGGGTTCGCTGCCTGATCATCGCCGTATCTCCCGTCGCGATCCAAGTACATCGCGGATTACCCGCGGAAAAGCCTTGTGCCCCCAAAGGATCGCTCCTTGTTGCGCGGCCCCCAGCCGCTCGACAGCGGTCTGCGGATCCCTGGTATCCTAGCCCGGTGCCACCGATGCCCCGACGCACAGCCGCCTTGCCATGGCATCTGGGTAGGGCTGGCATGCCCAGTTTAGGGATTTCCCCTAATTTAATCAGGCGCGGAACCTCTTTGCAAGAAAATCTATTGATTTTCTTCGTGATCCCGTTTTGGGGATTACCCTGGCTGCAGGGTCGGGAAAAGCGAGAAGAGATGATAGCGTACGAAATCTTATTGGATTTCAAGGCGCGCCGGCAGTCACACAGGAATCCTATGCGGCTGCCGACGCCACGTCGAAGGTGGACAAGATCGAGGCACGCGGGGTCACAAAGCGGAACCCCTGCGGAAAATTGCCTCAGTCCGCCTGCCGGCGCAGAAAAGCCGGGATATCCAAGTAATCAAGGTCTGTTTCCGAGCCGGGCTCTCCCTGCGCCTGGACAGCTGCGGCAGCACCGTGTCCCTTTCGGTAGACCGCCGGGCGGTCCATATCCCGGTAATCGGGTATTGCGGACTCCGGATGTGCCCCTTTTGCCACCAGGTGGATGGGCGGCTCCTGTGTCGCGGACTTGGATACGTGATCACGATGACCTTGCCCGAGGCCGGTGGCAACGACCGTCACCCGAAGCTCGTCATCCAACTCCGGGTCGATGACGGTGCCGACCACGACGGTGGCTTCATCGTCCGCGAAATCGCGCACCGTGTTGCCTACCTCGTCGAACTCACCGATGGAAAGGCTCATGCCGGCGGTGATGTTGACCAGAATACCCCTGGCGCCGGCCAAATCGATGTCCTCGAGCAATGGGCTGCTGATGGCGGCCTCCGCCGCTTCCCGAGCCCGTTGCTCTCCACTGGACGAGCCCGTGCCCATCATTGCCTGCCCCATCTCGGACATGACGGTTTTGACGTCGGCGAAATCGACATTGATGAGGCCCGGACGGGTAATGAGCTCGGCGATGCCCTGGGTGGCGTTCAGAAGCACGTCATTGGCCGCCTTGAAGGCGCTCAGCAGGCTCATCTCCTTACCGAGCACGGCGAGAAGCTTCTCGTTCGGAATGGTAATGAGGGAGTCCACGTGACGACCCAGCTCCGCGATGCCTTCGGCCGCCACCTTCATTCGCTTGGTGCCCTCGAAAGGAAAGGGTTTGGTCACCACGGCAACGGTCAGGATGCCGAGCTCCCGCGCTACTTGAGCGACGATCGGTGCGGCGCCCGTGCCTGTCCCGCCACCCATGCCGGCGGTGATGAAGATCATGTCGGCTCCGTCCAAGGTATCGTGGATGCGCTCCTTGTCCTCCAACGCGGCCCGTTTGCCCACCTCGGGATCGGCTCCGGCACCGAGCCCCTTCGTGATGTCGGCCCCGAGCTGCAGTATGGTCTTGACGTTGGAGCTCTTCAGGGCTTGGGCATCCGTGTTGGCGCAGATAAAGTCAACGCCCTCAATGGACGATTCGACCATGTGATTGATTGCGTTGCTCCCTCCGCCACCGACGCCGATCACCTTGATCACCGCATTCTGGGTCTGGGTATCCATCAACTCGAACATTGGTTGTCTCCTCTCTCGCTCTAGTTGCACATCTTTGGGCTCTCTGTCCGGGGGTCGCACGAAAACCCCCAAGGGTTGCTGCTCGGTTGCGCTCGCGACGTCCCGACCTGCACCCCTCGCAGTCAGAAATTGCCTTGAAACCAGCTTTTCATCCGCTCCCAGACGGCCTTCAGTCCGCCGGACTCGGACAACTCCGGGTGCCGGGCGAATCGGTGCTGCTGGGCGTACATCAGGAGGCCCACGCCGGTGGCGTAGATGGGATCGCTGGTCACCTCCTGCAGGCCGGTCACGTGCTGGGGGGCACCTAGCCGGACCGGCATGTGAAAGATTTCCTCCGCCAGCTCGCTGAGTCCTTCCATCTTGGAGCAGCCGCCGGTCAAGACCACTCCCCCCGCCAGGAGAGCCTCGAAGCCGCTGCGGCGCAGCTCCGCCTGGATCAGTCCGAGGAGCTCCTCGTAACGGGGCTCCACCACCTCCGCGAGCGTCTGGCGGGACAGGCGCCGTGCGGGTCGCTCCCCGATGCTGGGAACCTCGATGGTTTCTCCGCTGCGAGCGAGCTGGGTCAGAGCACAGGCATATTTGACCTTGATCTGCTCGGCATACTGGGTCGGTGTGCGCAAGGCGACGGCAATGTCGTTGGTCACCTGATCGCCGGCGATGGGGATCACCGCCGTGTGTCGGATCGCACCGTCCGTGAAGACCGCCAGGTCCGTGGTACCGCCGCCCATGTCCACCAGGGCAATTCCGAGCTCCTTCTCGTCCTCGCCGAGAACGGCATAGCTGGAGCTGATCTGCTCCAGGACGAGGTCGTCCACCTCCAGCCCGCAACGGCGGATGCATTTGACGATGTTCTGGGCCGCGCTCACCGCCCCCGTGACCATGTGCACCCGCGCCTCCAGCCGGACCCCACACATGCCGACGGGCTCGCGGATACCCTCCTGATCATCGATGATGAATTCCTGGGGCAGGATATGGAGGATCTTCTGATCGGCTGGGATCGCTACTGCCCGCGCCGCTTCGATGACCCGGTCCACGTCGGCCTGGGACACCTCCCGTTCCTTGATGCCGGTGATGCCGTGGGAGTTGAGGCTGCGGATGTGGCTGCCGGCGATACCGGCATGCACGGAGTGGATCTCGCATCCGGCCATGAGCTCCGCCTCTTCCACCGCCCTCTGGATGGACTGCACCGTGGACTCGATGTCCACGACGACGCCCTTCTTGAGGCCCCGCGAGGGGTGAGTACCGATCCCGATGACCTCGATGTGCTCGTCCTCCTTCAGCTCGCCGACGAGGGCAGCGATCTTGGACGTGCCGATATCCAGTCCGATCAGGAGGTTCTTTTCACCTCGTCTCGACATTCGGTCTAGCTCCTCGAAGGCCCTGAGGGCCGTGAATTCAACTGCGCCGAGCGGGTCGTGTCCCCGACAGTGGCGCCATGCCCGTCTCTTTCTGGATCCGCCCAACGGATCGCGAGTCCATTGCTGTAGCGCATATCGATGAGCGACGGCATCCCGACTCGGATCAGCTCCGGGTAGATCCGCAGAAACCTGGAGATCCGTTCCTCCACCTGGGCTTTTCCCAAGGCCAGGGTGAGTCCCCGGCTCAGGTGAAGGGTCCATGCACCACGCGCATCGCAGCCGAGCGCTTCGATACGAAGGTCGAGGTTTGCGAGCCTCGTCTCCCAACTCTGGAAGTGCTCCACTACCCTCTGGGACTCCTCGTCCCTGCCCGAGAGCTCGGGCAGGCCGTGCGGAAAATCATGGGCCGGCGGTCTGAATACCACTCCGTCGGCGGATACCAGCGCATCCTTGCCCCAGCGCGCCAAGGGCACCTCTTCCACCACTGCGAGCTCCAGACGATCGGGCCAGTGGCGGCGCAGACTCGCGGATCGCACCCAGGGCATCGCTTCCGCCGCCGCTTTGAGCTGCGCCAGGTCCTGGGTAAGGATGCCGCCGTTCAGATGCTCGATCACCGTCGCCTGCAGTTGCTCCGGCATCAGGTGCTCGACTTCCCCGTCTACGGTGACGACCCGCACCGGAAGTCGTTGTGGCTCCCAGACAACCACAAACCGAGCGGCCACACCCAACATGGAAAGCAGCCCGAGTGCCAGGAGCCAGTGCAGAACCCGCCTACCCATACCCGCCGCCTCAGCACTGAGGTCTTGGCCTCGCGTTTGGTCAGGGCCGCTCAAGGCTGGTCTCCAGGATGCGCCATACCAGAGTGTCGAAGTCCAATCCCAGGACCTTCGCTGCCATTGGCACCAGGCTGTGATCGGTCATCCCCGGCACCGTATTCACTTCGAGCAGGTGGGGGTGCCCCTCGCCGTCCAGCATGAAGTCCACACGACCCCAGCCTCGGGCATCGATTACCTGAAATGCTTCCAGGCACAGGGTTTGCAGCTGCGATTCCACTGCCGCGTCCAGACCGCTGGGGCAGATGTACCGCGTGGTACCGGCGGAATACTTCGCCTCGTAGTCGTAGAAGGCATGAGGAGTTTCCAGGCGGATCAGGGGCAGGGCCTCCTTGCCCAGAACTGCGCAGGTGTATTCGGGACCCTCGATCCAGCGCTCGGCCAGGACCAGGGCGTCGTATTTGGTGGCTGCGCGCCAAGCTGCGGCGAGCTCCTCCGGGCTATCCGCCCGAGACATTCCGATGCTGGACCCCTCATTGGCTGGCTTGACCATGAGTGGGAAGCCCAGGTCGCGCGCCCGCTCCAGGTCGGGCTCCTGTCTGAGCACGACGAAGTCCGGTGTCGGAAGACCGCGGCCCCGCCACAGGAGCTTGCAGCGATACTTGTCCATGCCTAGTGCCGATCCCAGGACTCCCGAGCCGGTGTAGGGCAGGCCGATAGTCTCCAGGGCACCCTGGATCTGCCCGTCCTCGCCGCCACGGCCGTGGAGCATGATGAATACCCGCGTGAAGCCCTCCGTACGGATGCGCTCCAACGCATCGGGCTGCGCCGTGTCCACGGCATGGACATCCACACCCTTGCGCTCCAGGGAGGCCAGAACGGCAGCGCCGCTCTTGAGCGAGATCTCACGCTCGGCGGAGCGCCCGCCGAGCAGCAGGGCCACCTTGCCGAGCTCGTGGACCTTGGAATTCACGATCCCCAACCTCCTACCCGATGAACCTCGGGTACCAGGTGTACACCGCTGGCACGCTCGACCTCCGATTGGACCCGCTCGATGAGGCGAGCGATGTCGCGGGCGCTGGCCGATCCGGTATTGATGATGAAGTTGGCGTGCTTTTCAGACACCTGGGCACCTCCCTCCCGCAATCCCTTCAGTCCCGCCGCCTCGACAAGCCGAGCTGCGTGATCGCCGGGAGGATTGCGAAATACGGATCCGCAGCTGGCAAGCCCGATGGGCTGGGTGTGTCCGCGCCGCTCGAGCAGGTCGCGGATGCGCTCGAGGCTTTCCGCAGCATCGCCCGGCCTCAGCTCCAGCTCCGCTTCCAGGAACCACTCGCCCGCAGGGCCCTCGACCCGGCGATAGCCGATTTGAAAATCCACCGGAGGGTGCTCGCGCACCTCGCCGAGCCGGTCGATGGTGCGCACGCAACGAATCCTCCCCCAGGTTTCTCCGCCGTAGGCCCCCGCGTTCATGGCGAGGGCCCCGCCGATCGTCCCTGGGATTCCGGCGAGGAACTCCACTCCGCTGAGCCCCAGCTTGGCGGCGAAACGCGCCGCCTTGGCGCAGGAAACGCCGGACTCGGCCCGTATCCCTTGCGTCCCGGAGCGGGCCAAAGCGGTGAGGCAGCCCTGGGTTTGGACCACGGTGCCGCAAAAGCCTTCGTCGCTGACCAGTAGGTTGCTGCCCAGCCCGAGCCAGAGCAGGGGCTCCTCCGGGTCCAGACCGCGCAGAAAGTACGCCAGGTCGGCCGCATCGGCCGGGCGATAAAGGCGACGGGCCGGCCCCCCCACCCGCCAACTGGTGTGACGGGCGAGGGGCTCGTCCAGGCGGAGCTCTCCGCGCAGGCCAGGGGTGTTGGTCCAAGGCGCGCTCATCGATGGGTCTGCCCCCCGACGAAAACAGGCGTCGGACGTTTGCCGCTGAACGGGGCCCGCAGCCACCGTGCCGGCCCGCGAAGTCGACATAGCCTGCCGCTCAACGGCTCTCCGCATCCCATGTGAAGCCTAGCTTTGGTCTGATGAGGCATAGCTCCCTCCTTCCGCCTGCAGAAGATCCGGCAATCGGGTGGCCAGGGAGCCGATGTCGCCAGCGCCCAAGGTCAGGACGAGATCATCGTCTTCGAGAAGAGTCTGCAGCAGCCGAGGCACTTCACTCAGATCTCGCGCCAGCACCGGGTCCACCTCGCCGCGGGTGCGGATGGCGCGGCTCAGGGTGCGGCTGTCGGCACCGGGCAGGGGTGTTTCCCCCGCCGGGTAAACCTCGCACAGGATCAGGAGGTCCGCGTCGGACAATATCTGCACGAAGTCCTCGAACAGCTCCTGGGTCCGGGTGAAACGGTGGGGTTGGAAGACCAGCACCAAGCGGCGTCCAGGCCAAGCGTTTCGCGCTGCTTCGAGGGTGGCGGCCACCTCGCGCGGGTGATGGCCGTAGTCGTCCACCAGAATCAGTCTGCGACCGCCCCGGACGGCCACTTCCATGACCGCGAAGCGGCGGCCGATGCCCTCGAAGCTCCGCAGTGCGCGTTGGATTGCAGCTTCGTCCACACCCAGCTCCAAACCGACGCTGATCGCGGCCAGGGCATTGAGGACGTTGTGGCGTCCGGGCAGGTTGAGCTCTACCTGCAGAGGCGTCGCGCCATCCGACCGGTGCACCGAAAAGCGGGTCCGCAAACCGTCTTGGCGGATGTTCTCTGCCCTGATGTCCGCCTCCGGGACCGTGCCGTAGGTGCGTACAGGGCGCGCGATCATGGGAAGCAACCCGCGGATCTCCTCGTCGTCCACGCACAGCACTGCCAGGCCGTAGAATGGCAGGTGGTGCAGAAATTCCTTGAAAGTATCGCGCAGCCGGCCGAAATCGTTGCCGTAGGTGCGCATATGATCCGCGTCAATGTTGGTGAGGACCGCCAACATGGGCTGCAGATAGAGGAAGGATGCGTCGCTCTCGTCCGCTTCGGCCACCAGATACTGTCCGGTGCCGAGCCGGGCGTGGGCGCCGGCGCTGTTCAGGAGCCCACCGATGACGAAGGTTGGATCCAGCCCACCCTCTGCCAGGACGCTCGCGACCAGGCTGGTCGTCGTGGTCTTGCCGTGGGTCCCGGCCACGGCGACCCCGTAGTAGAAGCGCATCAGCTCCGCCAGCATCTCGGCGCGGCGAACTACTGGGATGCGATGCTCTCTTGCGGTGCTGATCTCCGGATTTTCCGGATCGATGGCGGTGGAAACGATGACCGCGTCGGCGCCCTTCACCTGCTCCGGCCGGTGCCCGATGAAGACGCTTACGCCGAGATCTTCGAGGTGACGGGTCACGGTGCTCACTCGCCTGTCGGAGCCGGAGACCTGATAGCCGAGATTGGCCATGAGCTCGGCGATTCCGCTCATCCCGGAGCCGCCGATGCCGATGAAATGCAGATGGCGCATCCGCCCCATCCGGCTGGCTCCGAAGCGCAGGGCCACGCTCATAGCCCGGCGACCTCCCGGCAGGCCTGGGCGATGCGCTCGGCCGCATCGGGCCTTGCAAGCTCGCGCGCAGCCTCCGCCATAACGAGCAGGCGTGACCTGTTGCCAAGGAGCTCGGCCAGCGCCGTGCCGAGGGAGGCCGGTGACAGGCTGGGCTGCGGCATCAGGAGCGCCGCGCCCACATCGGCCAAGTAATGTGCATTTCCGGTCTGGTGGTCATCCACCGCGTACGGATAAGGCACCAGGATGGAGCCCACCCCCGCGGCCGCCAGCTCGGAGACGGTCAGGGCCCCAGCTCGGCATACGACCAGATCCGCCCAGGCGTAAGCCTCGGCCATGTCGGCGATGAAAGGAACCACCTTCGCTGCGACGTCTGCATCGCGATAAGCGGCACGGGCTTTGTCGAGGGTGAGCTCGCCGGCTTGATGGCGGATCCGCGGCCTCTGCTCGGACGGCAGAGAAGCCACGGCGCCGGCGACCGTCTCGTTCAGGACCTTCGCCCCCAGTGAGCCACCCACCACCAGCAAATGGCGGGGACCGCTCCGTCTCGCCAACCGCGTACCCGGGACCGGCAGAGAGGCGATCTCCGGCCTGACCGGGTTGCCACAGGCGATGGCGCCGCGCTTCGCGGGGAATGACTCCGGAAATCCCTCGAAGACCCGCGCAGCAATCCGGGACAACCACTGATTGGTGAGCCCGGGCACCCGGTTTTGCTCCTGGATCACCAGGGGCACACCCAAGACCTTGGCCATGAGCCCTCCGGGCCCCGAGGCGAAGCCGCCCATCCCCAGCGCCAGGGCCGGACGGCGCCGGCGCAGGATGCCCGCCGCCTGCCGGAGGGCGACGAGGAGCTTGAAGGGGGCGGCAAGCATTTGCCGCATGCCCTTTCCCCGCAGACCTTCGATGCTGAGCCACTCGATCGGAAAGCCGCGCTGGGGGGCCAGACGTGCCTCCATGCCGCGCCTGGTGCCGATCCAGAACACCTCCATGCCCTGCGCCCGCAGCAGCTCGGCCACGGCCAGGGCCGGGAAGACGTGACCGCCAGTACCGCCAGCCATGACGGCTACACGCGCGTCCATGTCGCCCCCCTCACGGGCCCCTGCTCCACGGCCTCGCGACGCAGGTCCAGGTCGATGCGCAGGAGGATCCCCACGGCCACGCAGGCGATGATGATGCTGTTGCTCCCGTAGCTCAGGAACGGCAGGGTGAGCCCCTTGGTCGGAAACAGGCCGAGGTTTACACCGATGTTGATGAATGCCTGCAGAGCCAAGCCAAGGCCCAGTCCGTGGGCGGCATAAGCGGCAAACCAGTGGCCGGCCTTCTCGGCCCGTGCCCCGATACGAAATGCCCGCCACAGGATGAAACCGAAGGCGGCGATGACGGCGAGGGTTCCGGCGAGCCCGAATTCCTCTCCGATGACGGCCATCAGGAAATCCGTATGGGCCTCCGGGAGGAAAAACTGCTTCTGAATACCATTGCCGATACCTACCCCGAGCCACTCGCCTCGTCCGAAGGCGATGAGTGCCTGGGAGAGCTGAAATCCCGTGTCGAAGGGATCGGCGAAGGGATGCATGAAAGAAGTCACCCGCTGCAGCCGATAGGGCTCCACGATTACCAGCATGGCCGCCGCCCCGGCCAGCATTGCGAACAGGGCGGCGAAGTGGGTGACCTGGACGCCGCCGAGGAACAGCAGAGCCATTACCGTGGCCAACATGACCGCCGTGGTACCGAAGTCCGGCTGGCTCATGATCAGGGCGCTGGCGATCACCATCAGGAACATGGGCTTGAGAAAGCCCGACAGGCGCGTCGTTACCTCCTGGCGTCGGCGGACCAGGTAGCCGGATATGTAGATGACGGCGAAGAGCTTCATGAGCTCGGAGCTCTGCAGGTTCAGCGGTCCGAGCGGGATCCAGCGGGTGGCCCCGTTGACGGTGCGTCCGATACCCGGGACCAGAACCAGTACCAGCAGCAGGAGACCGATGAAAAAGAGCGCGGTGCTCGACCGCTCCCACCAAGCTGTCGGGACTGCAAAGGCCAGGATTCCGAGCCCCATCGCCAGACCGAGGGCCAAGGCGTGCCGGGTAACGAAGTGGAAGGGTGCATCGAAGGTGCGATCGGCAATGGACAGGGACGCCGAAGACACCATCACGAAGCCGAATGCCAACAGCAGCAGCACACAGAAGAGGAGCGACCAATCCATGTCGGGCAGCTTGCCGATGCGCCGCCGACTCAGCTCCCGCACCCTGGAGCCCTGTCCGGTCCGTCTCTGGCCCCCGATGTCCTGGACCCGGGTTGCGTCGCTCATAGCTCCAGTCCCACCACGGCTGCGGCGAATGCCCTGCCCCGATGGGCGTAGCTCTCGAACATGTCGAAGCTGGCGCAGGCGGGAGAGAGCAGGACGCAATCCCCGGGTTGGGCCGC
>Ga0315540_10000519_pt1 | contig 21955 bp, 24 predicted proteins | sample SalMarSW160110MG_FD_203677 | JGI IMG/M metagenome (GOLD analysis project Ga0315540, IMG submission 203677) | Salt marsh sediment microbial communities from the Plum Island Ecosystem LTER, Massachusetts, United States - Salt Marsh Sediment SW1601-10 ...
CCTGGGGAAATATTCAAGTTGTCGTCAAAATCATTCAAGCCTACCAGACACAGGGGCTGCTGAAAGCAGAATCCCCGCTCAACAGCCTGAATGCCTTGATCGGTCCGCTGATGACGGGCCAGATGATGCGCCGCGCCAATCTTGACTGGCCTGTCCCGGAGCTGGATGCCAGCGCGCACGTGCAGGCTTTTCTGTACGGAAGAAAACGCTAGCAGAATCGCTTCACATCAACTGGCGGGTACCAGCCTCCCCGCCGGATGAGCGCGAGACTGGGAGCAAAAATTGCATGATACAATCGGGCACGCTGGACCCATCGCAGGCGCCCACTCAGGCCATCTTCATCAACGACAGGTGGCTTTTTTATTAATCACATGGAGAGTATTGGTATGGAAATCACGAAAGATACCCGCGTTGCGGACATCCTCAAAGAATACGGCGACATCGCCGATCTGATGGAGGTCTTTGGCATTCGCAGGGTGGGGCGATATTCCATCCGCGCGCTGGCCGCCAAGGCGGTCACGGTCGAATGGGCGGCGCGCATTCACCGCGTGCCGCTGGATGAATTTCTGGATATCATTCACAAGGCGGTCCCGGCTTCGAATGTCAAGGCCAACTCAAATGAGACGCACCCACAGGAAATAAGCTGACATGACAAAAATAAAAATAAGAATCTCGCTCCTGGGCACCGGGATAGTGATCCTGTCCCTGCTGCTGTTCTTCTTTGCCCTGCCGCATACGCTGGAAGACTTCGCCACCGGCCAGCCCGCCAAAGCCGGGGTGCCGATGATCGCGCTGGCCTATGTGGTCGCAGGCATATTCGCTTTGCAGGGATTGGGGTTGTTCTGGGTCGGCCGCCAGATGCGCCGGGGTTATGTGATCCATGCCATCCTGGGTCTCTTCTGGCCGATTGCGGCCGGGACAGCCCAACTGCCAAGCATCCTCGCTCAAGGGTATAGCTACCGCTCCGGTTTTATCTCCATCCTGTATGTGGGCGGAATGATCGTGATCGGGATCCTGCTCCTGATCCTGTCGCTCTTGGCGCTCCAGGCGGATTATTCCCGGTAAGGCGCGAAATGGACATGCAGGTATTCTTGGAGTTCCTGGTCGTCTTCACGGTTTTCATCCTGCCGCAAATCGCGGCAGCGTTGTTCATCCTGCACGATCCCGACTACACCAAACGCTGGTCCTCGGGAGAGCGGACCGTCCTGGGCTGGATCACGCACAGCGCCGCCATCCTGCTGGTGGTCTATATTGCGTTTAACCAGCCAACCGGTCCCGCCGCCCTGGGCCTCAGCCTGCCGAAAGGGGCGCGGCTGATCACCCTGTTGGTCGGTGGGATGACCACGCTTTACCTGGTGGTGCTTTCCTTTTCAGATCGATTGCGATCGCAAAAAGCCCGGGAAAAGCGGGAGGTTATCCGTAAAGCCGTCTTCAAGGCGGGCGGTTTTTCCAACCCGCAGGGTTTCTGGGCCAGGACTGCCTTCCTGGGTTCGGTCTGGCTGGGTGTGATCGCCGAAGACCTGGTCTTCCGCGGTTACCTGGTGCTGGGACTGGGAACCCAAACTGGCCTGCTGTGGCCGTGGGTCATGTTGTCGCTGTTGCTGTCGGTCGCGGTGCATTTGTACCAGGGCTTGAACTGGCGCATCATGCTGAGCCAGGCGCTCTTCGCGTTGATCTTTATCATCGCCGTCCTGGCAACCGGGAACGTCTTCGCGGCCATCCTGCCGCACCTGGTCTATGACACCATCTGGCTGCTGCGCGGTTGGGCCAAGCCCTCTCAGCTGGATCAGCCACAAACCGAAGCGGTGGGATGAGCCGCCTTGAAAGATGCACAAAATCTGCACATAAAATCAATCATTTCCCCACACAGCTTCTTTATACTCAAATGAATTCTTGCAATCCGAACCCCCAGGAGGTTGTATGGAACTGCCGAAACGCTATCATCCTGCGCTGGTGACGCTGCACTGGCTGATCGCCCTGCTGATCTTCGTCAATTTATACCTGGGCATTTTTACTCTTAGAAATCGCGGTGGAGCCAGGGGTTTCCAGGCAGCCGGTTCGAATGTCGCCATTCATATGGCTGTCGGTGTCACCATCCTGGTCCTGCTGCTGGTGCGCTTCATCCTGCGGGTCAGGACCAGTAAACCGGCCCCAGCCACAGCCGGGAACAAATTTCTCGACCTGCTGGCCGTGATCGTCCATTACGGGTTGTATCTGGCCGTGCTGGTGGTGACGGTTCTTGGTTTGGTCTTCTCTTTCCAGTCGGGCCGTTTTCAATCCACGTTTTTAGGAACCCAGAGTCAATTCGGCCCGCCACCCGGCGGTTTCCCTGCCGTAAACGGGACGCCCGGCGCGCAGCCAGCGACTCCCTTCAACGGGAGCAGCGCCAACCGGCCTGATTTTGCCGGCGGTCGCAGGAGACCTGGCGGAGGTTTCGCAATATTGGCTTTCCACGGGCTGGCTGCTTTCACTTTGCTTGGGCTGATCGTCCTGCACGTCCTGGCTGCCCTGTACCACCAGTTCATGCGCCGGGACAATTTGATCTCGCGCATGTGGTACGGAGCGCGATGATCGGATAGGTCCGGCATCTCTGACTGCATCTGCGATATAGCCATCCAGTCAGGGGGCCATGCCTCCGCCTACATTATGGCTGCTATTTTTTTAATTAACTACGAGGCTCCAAACCGATACTTGGAGCCTCGTAATTTATCCGGCGTGTCCATGCTGTCGATCCACGAGGGTGGGAACTTTTGCGAGCCTTCCAACGTTAAGCATAGATGATCCAAACCTTGGAGGTCTGAATGGTCCGCAAAATCTATTTGAGCGTGTTCTCTGCCTTATTCGTCCTGTTGACGGCCTGCGCCCCGCAGATAGCCCAACCTTCGCCGCTTGAAACTGATCCGGCAGTGACTCCCCCCGCTGTGAGTGCACCTCCGGCGGAAATTGCTTCTGCCACTGAAGCGCCGGCTACATTGTCCGCAGCCAGCCATGTCTGGACCGAGTACCGCGATCCGCGCTACGGCATCGGCCTGGCCTACCCCTGCTGGTGGCTGTTTACGCCCATGGCAGCCGATGGCGTGGGCGGCACCATGTTCCTGCGCAGTTTCGACGAGCAATACTTCCAGGCTCACTCCACCAAAGGCAACTGGCAGGACGGAATTATGCCTGATGGCGTTTTTGCGGTCGATATCGGCGTATTCGAGCAGATCGACCCTTCCAAATCGAATGCGGAAGCCTGGGCTGCAATGCTCGACCCGAGCATGACCACCCTGGTTGGGTCCGAGGAGCGCCTGATCGGCCAAAACCAGGCCACGATTATCCAACTGCAGAACATGGTCAACCGCAGCGATCCCCCGACCACTTTATACCTGTTCCGCCTGGCACCGGATAAGATCTTGATGTTAAGCGTGCTGCAGCAGGATCGACTCGATTCGAATGACATCCAGGGGATCCTGACTTCTCTTTCTCTCAGCCCCGACCAACCGGTCAGCATCCCAAGCGTGGCCCCGCACGAACCCCTGATCGCCGCGGCCTGCGCCGGGAAGTAAACCTTCCCGGCCCGGAGTCCCCTGCACGGTGGCTGACTTTCACTTTACGGGAATCCCTGGTTGCGTGTTCAGGGTAGCGAACGAGTGGTCAGCAGAACCCCGTTTTGCGACGGATCGTAGACCAGTAACCCCTGGTCGGTTTGGTTGGCGGGGATCCCGGCTTGATCGATGCGGGCGATGACCTGATCCAGCGCATCTTGGGTCGGCAATTCCACCGAAAAGTGGCGCAGCCCGAGTGCACCGGCGGGAAGCGGCGGGGCACCTTCGCCCTGCCAGGTGTTCAATCCAATGTGATGATGGTAACCGCCAGCCGAAACGAAGGCCATGCGAAAGGGTTTCGCTATGCCCATCAGGCCGAAGCCCAGTACGCCGTGATAGAAATCCACAGCCTGTTCGAGGTCCGCCACATGCAGGTGGACATGGCCGATGCGCGTTTCCGGCGGCATGGGCGCATCCAGTCGGTCCTCTTCGGTCAGCTCCTTGAAGAGCGTTTCCAGGTCGAGCGGTTCACGCCCGTCGCTCAGGCTGCCGTCCGCGCGGCGGGTGATATACTCCCCGTTCGCCAGGCTCCAGCTGCCATCTTCCGGCGACTCGGCGTAAAGTTCGATGCCGTTGCCTTCCGGATCGTCGAGATAAGTGGTTTTGGTCATGATGTGATCGGTCGGGTAGTTGCGATATTTCAAGGCGAACAAGCGGCCAATGGCGCGTGCCAGTTCGCGACGGTTCGGCAGCAGAACCGCGAAGTGATACAGTCCGGTTGTGCCACGCTGACGGTGTGCACTGCTATCTTCGGTCAGGCGCAGCAGGTCATTTGTGCCAGTACCCAGTCCGGCTGTCACGTCTTCGCGCCAGTGTATCTGCAATCCCAGTACCTGCTGGTAAAAGGCGATTTGATTTTCCAGGTCGGCCACGGTCAGGGAAACGTAGCCGGGTCTGGTAGCGGGATGGATCGAGAATTTTGTCTGACTGATGGGTTGGGTTTCCATGCGAATTCACTTTCTGTCCGTGATTTCTTTCGGATTCCTAAATGATTTTTGAAGATGGTTGAACAAAACCGTCGAGAGTAGATTTCAACCAATTGTTTGTATCTTTGACGTCTTTACCGGCCCTATTCGTACCATTTTGTTTTGTATGTCCCGCCAGGATAACCACCTTACTGACAATCTGCTTCTGACACGGTTGCATTCGGACGAGAAAGGCTGTAACATATCTCCATGTCTAAAGTATTCCGGAGAGAGGGCAGCATGCAGTTGCTTATTTTGGTGGTTCTGGTCGGGTTGGCGGCTGGGGTGGCGGTTGGGCTGCAAGGCCCGCTGGCCAGTTTGATGAGTCAGCGCATCGGTACATTGGAGAGCATTTTTTACATCCACCTGGGCGGGGCGGTCTTCTCCTTGATTCCGCTGCTGTTTTTGGGTGGGGGTAATTTGGGCCGTTGGCGCAGCGTGCCCTGGTATGCGCTGGGGGCGGGCATCCTGGGACTGGTGGTGCTGGGTGGGATAAGTTTCCTGATTCCACATATTGGTGTCGCTACGGCGGTCACGCTGGTCGTGGCCGGTCAACTGGTGGTCAGCGCTCTGCTGGACCATTATGGTCTGCTGGGTGCCTCCATCCGCCATTTGGATTTGCCGCGCGCCTTTGGCCTGGCGATCGTCTTCGTCGGCGTGTGGCTGACGGTGCGTTAATTTCAAAATCAAGATCGGTCAAAAAACCATGCAAATCTTCGATCCCAAATACAACGATCTTCCCAAAGCCGAACTCCATTGTCACCTGGAAGGCGCGATTCGCACCCAGACCATCATCGATATCGCCCTCCAGTACGGGTTGGAATTGCCCTCCTACGACGTCGCCGAACTCAACCGGCACGTCAAGATTTTCGACCAACTGCGTGATCTGCAGGCTGTCTTGGCAGCCTTTGCTATTTTCCAGAAAAGTATCGTCTCCCCGGAGGTAGTCGAACGCATCGCCTGGGAACTGTTCGAGGATGCGGCCCGCCAGAACATCAAACTGTTCGAGGTCCGTTTCTCGCCGGATTGGGCTTTCAGTGGTCACAACCTGGATTGGGATGAAGCTCTGGCCGGGATCTTGCGCGCCAAAGAAAAGGCCGAGCGCCAGTTCGAAATGGCCATCGGCTTGATCGCCATCACCTCGCGCGGCATGGGTCCCGGCTCGTGTGACAAAACGGTCGACTGGGCTATCCGCTGGAAGGAGGCCATCCAGGGCATCGACCTGGCCGACGGCGAAGCGCAGCATCCGATCCGCGAGTTCGTCAAGCCGGTGCTGCGGGCCAAGGCGGCCGGGCTCAAGCTGACGGTCCACTCCGGGGAGGACACGCCGGCTGCGGCGGTGGTCGAGACGATCCGCGCCGTGGATCCGGATCGCATCGGGCACGGCATCCACATCATCCAGAACATGGCTGCGGTCGATTTGGTCCGAGACAAGGGCATCACGCTGGAGGTCAACCCCTGGAGTAATTACCTGACCAATTCTGTGCCGACGATCCAGGCGCACCCGCTCAAGCGTCTCTTCGACCTGGGTGTGCGCGTCACGATCAATTCCGATGACCCCGAAGTGCTGGACACCAACCTGAACAACGAATACCGCATTGCCCACGAAATTCTGGGCATGCGCCTGGACGAGATTGAACTCTGCAACCGCTATGCGGTCGAAGCCTCGTTTTTGCCGGTGGAAACCCGGCGCAGGGTAATGGAAAGATATTTTAAGGGAAGCTAAACGTTGTCAGCGAGGCTGGCAAACCAAACCTGATTCGCGGGCCTGAAAGGGTTGGGGTGCTGGGGGTAATTGAGGCAGCCGGCGCGGTTGCATCACTGGCACAGCGGAAGCCTCGATTGATCCCCGGTGAGGTCGGAACATGTTGGAAACGGTTAAAGACGCGGATCTCCCGACCGTCATCCAGGTAGGAACCACCGCGCAACGACTTATCTTCACCGGTGGGAGCCCCCTGCGGGTTGATGGACGGTGAGCGCTGATAGTAAGACTGGTTGTACCAATCCATCACCCATTCCCGTACATTCCCGGCCATATTCAGGGCGCCGTATGGGCTGGCACCCAATGGATATCGGTCTACCGGCAGGGGCGAGCCAATATTCATATTGAAATTTGCCAACCAGGGATTGGGCGGCGTATCTCCCCAGGGATAGGTGCGGTTGTCCGTTCCGCGGGCGGCCTTTTCCCATTCGGCTTCTGACGGCAGCCGTCTACCGGCCCATTGGCAGTATGTCTGCGCGTTGTACCAGGTTATGTAGACCACGGGGTAATTCGCATAGCCTGGTTTCCCGTAGTTATTTTCAGGAACCGCAGTGACTACACATGGTCCCGCTTCCACACACCTGGCATACATGGCATTTGTGACTTCTGTTTGGTCGATCCAAAACGCATCCAGGTAAAGGCTGTGGGCTGGTCGACTCATGTGAAGGTCTTTTTCATCGGTTCCCATCAAGAATTGTCCCTCGGGGACATAGACCTGCTTCATGCCATCTTTGGCTGAAATCCTGCTTCGAATAGGAACCACGTCTGACTGTTTCCCCCAATCGTGTGATTCAAGTTTGTCTTTGATCCTCCTGGCCTCTACCACTCCGCTTTTATAGATCGGACGCAATTTGTCATGTAATCGTGAGCGATTCTGGTATGCAGAAAACAGACCGAAAGTCAGAATTACCAGGAGAAGAATAGAGACGAGATTGGAATGTTGTCGCTGTTTCGAATTCATTGATTGTGACTATCCCGGCAAGGAATTGATTGCGTTTCTGGATCTGTCATAGCCTGATTATACTTGCCTGGCATACGATTTTTAGATAGCAGATTGCCAAACGGGGTAAAATCCATCTATGTTTGATCTCTCCAACTGCCGCTTTGCCTTTCTGGATCTGGAGACCAGTGGGCTTTCGCCCTGGTTCGATGACCGCATCTGTGAAGTAGGCATTGTCTTGACAGAGGGCAAGCGCATCAAGGACACCTACCAGACGTTGGTCAATCCCGAACGGCAGCTCTCACCAGCCGCGGCCAGCACGAATGGACTATCGGACGCTGAATTAGCCACCGCGCCTCTTTTTGCTGACGTGGTTGATGAGGTCGACCTCCGCCTAAAGGATGCAGTGGTTGTCTGCCACAATGCCCGGTTCGACCTGCAGTTCCTGGACAGTGAGTTCCGCCGTCTTGGACGCGAGATTCAAATTCCCAACCTGATCGATACGCTGACCATCGCCCGCGAACGCTTCGATCTTCCATCGAACACGCTGCTCTCGATTGCCGAAGCTTTCAACGTCCCCATGGACGAAGCTCATCGTGCCCTGGCTGACGCGCTGACCGACCGGGGCATTTTCTTCGAAATGCTGGAAGCGCTCAAGCCGCCTGGTGGCAGGTTGGATGACTTTATTGGCATCTACAATTCCCCGGTCTGGCCCAAGGATGGGATCCAACTCCCGACCGAACTGAGCGAGGCAATTGCCAGCGGCAAACGCTTGCATATTGTCTACGTGGATAGCAAACAGGAACGCACATCTCGCTGGGTCACGCCCTATCAGGTGATTGGCTTGTCTGATTACCTCTATTTGCAGGGGTACTGCCACCTGCGCCAGGCTGAGCGCAGTTTCCGGCTGGATCGCATCCTGGAGCTTGGGCTCGAGGATTAGCGATGGGCTATCTCCTGCTCGAAGGCGGCGCAGAGTTCGGCGGACGCATGTCCGAACCTGATCTGCGTGCCATCTCATTGGCTGGAGGCTTTGATGTTCCCGTCCGGATTATCCCGACTGCAGCCGCACCGGATCGTAACCATAATCGGGCTGGGAACAACGGCCTGCGTTGGTTCCGAAACCTGGGTGCGAAAGATGTGGCCGTCCTCCCGGTGATCGATCGGGCCAGCGCGGATGAACCTATCCTTGCGGAAGGCTTGCGCAGTGCAAAGCTGATTTACTTGCTGGGCGGGTTCACGGGTTATCTTGGTCAGACGCTCAAGGATAGCCGTGTCTGGGAGGCGGTGCAGCAAGCTTATCAAAACGGTGCGGTCATCGCCGGCAGCAGCGCCGGGGCAATGGTGCTGTGCGAATTCTATTATGATCCCGCTACGCGGCAGGTGGCGGCGGGGCTGAACCTGCTTCCTCGGGCTTGCGTCCTGCCGCACCACAATACCTTTGGCAAAGATTGGGCCCCAAGGCTTGCGGAAAAGTTGCCGGGTGTGACCCTGGTTGGCATCGACGAGCGTACAGGAATGGTCGATGACGGCTCAGGGGTGACTTGGTCCGCACTCGGCCAGGGCGCAGTCAGCTTGTATCGCGCTGAGCGCATCGAAAGGCACCCGGCGGGTGAGAAATTTTCATTGTTAGCCAATCAACGGGAAACCGAATAAAATTTGAACCAAGAGGAGGTCGCATGAACGAACGTATGCAATCTTTGTCGGAGAGGCTGTTAAAAAAGAGTTTTGAGACCCTGACGCGGCCAGAGCAGGAGGTCATCCACAGGATCGCCGACCGTATGCACGTCAGCCGCAACATCAATCAAGTCTATGATCAGCAGATGACCTTCGGCCAGCGCCTGGCGGACCAGATCGCAGCTTTTGGGGGCTCCTGGACTTTCATTATCATCTTTGGCAGCGTATTGCTGCTCTGGATCGTCCTGAATTCGGTGATTTTGCTGCGGGTGGGAAAACCATTCGACCCGTTCCCCTATATTTTCCTCAATCTGATTCTCTCGATGCTGGCCGCCATTCAAGCGCCGGTCATCATGATGTCCCAGAATCGGCAGGCGGTCAAAGACCGCCTGGATGCGACCCATGATTACGAGGTCAACTTGAAAGCTGAATTGGAGATCATGGAACTGCACCAGAAAGTGGACCTGCTGCGGGAAGAGCAGATGGTGAAGGTTATTGCCGCCCAGGAAGACCAAATCCGCTTGTTGAGAGAACTGCTCGACGGGCAGGGCAAGCAGCCGACATAGCGGGGTTGCGCAGAGCGCCCAGTCTCCCAGCGTCCCGGGTGGTTCTTGCTCTCGACCGAGTTAACAGGTAGCGCGGTCCCAACCGACAACCCGGGTTATTGAATTATTTATCCGTAGCGCGGGAATGACGATGCATACTCTTGGTGGTATACATGTTATCGTCAGCGCGGTTGAGGACCTTTTCGAGAGATTGACCCGCTTGCTGTGTGGCTGCCCCGGCTGAGATGCTGAGTTCGGGGTCCTGGTAGTACTTGTTGTTCAACCCTACCATGGTCTGGATGCGCTCCAACGCTGCATCGGCGGCTTCGGCGTCACTGCCAGGCAGCAACACGGCGAACTCGTCTCCCCCGATGCGGGCGATCACCTCGGTTTCGGCAAAACTGGCCTTCAGTACCTCCGCTGTGCGGCGGATCAGGTCATCCCCGGCTCGATGCCCGAAGTGATCGTTGACGTATTTCAACCGATCGAGGTCGGCAATGATGATGCTGATTGGCTGAATTCCCGCATCCCCCACTTTTTTCATGGCATCTTCGAAGAAACCGCGATTGTAAAGCCCGGTCATCACGTCATGCGTGCCCAGGTAGCGCAGGTAATCCTCGGCTTTTTTACGGGCGGTGATGTCCTGAATGGCGACCAGCACCCAGCGAAAATCCTGCTCGTGGCCGGGCATCAAGCGCCAATCCAGGTGGACGTTGATGGGCTCACCCGAAAGCGAGTAGTTGATGCCCTCGCGCTCGTAGCTGGTCTTGCCGTTCCACATATCCACCAACTCGCCGGTAAAATGCGCCTGCATCTCGTCGCGGAAAACTTTGTCCAGGCTGGACAGGAACGTGGCTTTATCCGCTGCTTCGAACAATTCCAGGGTCTTGTGATTAACATTCAGAACGCGGATCAACCCCATACAACGCTCAATCGCTTCCGGATGTTCCGTAAGGTAACTTTTTAAGTTGGTTACACCCTGGGTACGCAGTTCGTCCAGATAAGCCTTGAGCGCACTGTAATCTTCCTCCCACAGGGATATGGGAGCATTCTCGAACAGGCTGCGCAGTCGACCCTCGCTGACACTTAATGCTCGTTCGGCTGCTTTACGCGCAGTTATATTTTCAATGGTGACCAGCACCTGCTCCCAGTTTTGTTCCGAGCCTGGCAGGATGCGCCAATGCAGACGGATGTCAAGCGCTTCGCCGCTCAATCGGTAGTTGACTCCCTCTCCGGACCAGGTCAAGGCCCCTTGCCATAGCGCCAGCAGTTCGTCTCGGAAATGAGCGCGCATTCCATCCCGAAACACAACGCTCAAATTGGCGAGCAACTCATCCTGCGAGGCCGCAGCATACATTTCCAGAGTCTGCAGATTGACGTTGCGAATTTTTATCCGGGCCATGCAGGCGTCGATTTCGTCGGGATGTTCTTCCAGGTATGCCGCCAACTCATGCACGCCCTGAGCGCGCAGGCGGTCGAACTGGCCTTTGATTTGACTGAAATCTTCTTCCCACAATGAAATCGGAGCATATTGAAAGAGCATTTGGAAGTGTCCTTCCGGGCTTTTGGATTTTGGGGTCATATTGAAATTATATGGAATTGTCAGATAAAAAGCAAAATCGGTTCCTGACAAAACTGTCGGTTGAATTTCCCCCTGAAAAGGACGGGCGTCACCGTCGAATCGGTAATTTGACGGTTGCGAAAAAGTACGAATTCAATTACTATATGGGTGCATATGCTAAACAGAATTGGCCTCTTTATTCTAGACATCCTTTTGTCATGAGGCATACCAGGCCTGACGGGTACTCGCATACCTGTCAGGCCTTTTTCATCTCATCTCATATCACTCCAAGTCCTTTGTAAAGGAGAAAGAATGCAAACACCCTGGGAATACCGTTATGCCCACCGAACCAAGACGATGGGCAGTTCGGTTATTCGCGAATTGCTCAAATTGACCGAACAGCCTGACATCATATCATTCGGCGGGGGGTTACCGGCACCGGAAGTATTTCCTGTTGAGGAATTTCAGGAAGCCTGCAACACAGTCCTGCGCGAGCAGGGTGCCCAGGCTCTGCAATACAGTACCACCGAAGGCTACCTCCCATTGCGCGAGATGATCGCCCGCCACAATGCCCGCTACAGCGTCGAAATCAATGCCGATAATATCCTGATCACCTCCGGCTCACAGCAGGCGCTCGACTTTATCGGACGGCTTTTTATCAATCGCGGTGACTACATCGTGGTTGAATCGCCGACCTACCTGGGTGCCTTGCAAGCCTGGAATGCTTACGGCGCTCAATATGTTTCCGTGCCTTCGGATGAGCACGGCATGGTTGTGGATGAACTGGAGAAGGCTTTGCGCGTTGGCCCGAAGTTCATTTATGTGCTGCCCAACTTCCAGAATCCGAGCGGGACAACCCTCAGCCTGGAACGACGCGAGAAGCTGGTGGAACTGGCTGATAAATACGGGGTGCCGATCGTCGAAGACGACCCCTATGGCCAATTACGCTACGAGGGCGAACATCTCCCCTCGGTTGTCTACCTGGACAGCAAATTCCGTGGTCCGAACGGTGGACATTACAGCGGCAACGTCATCTATCTGAGTACTTTCTCCAAACTGCTGGCGCCCGGCTTGCGCCTGGCCTGGGTCGTCGCCCCACCGGAAGTCATTCGCAAGCTGGTCATGGCCAAGCAGGCAGCCGATTTGCATACTGCGACTTTCAACCAGATTGTGGCGTATGAAGTTGCCAAGAACGGGTTCCTGGATGAGCATGTCAAGCTGATCCGCAAGACCTACAAAGAACGCCGTGATGTGATGCTCGAAACCATGGAAGAACTCTTCCCGTCTGAAGTGCATTGGACGCGGCCTGAAGGTGGCATGTTCCTGTGGGGCGTTCTGCCCCAAGGCATGGATGCGGCCGATGTACTCAAGATTGCAATCGAGAGGAAAGTGGCATTCGTCCCGGGTGCGGCCTTCCACCCGACAGGCGGCGGTGATAACACCATGCGCCTCAACTTCTCGTTTTGCAACCCCGAGACGATCCGTGAAGGCGTGACCCGTCTGGGTTATGTGCTCAAAGAACAACTGCACCAGAACGGTTCCAAGCCCGGATAATTTTCCCCGTAAAAAAAACATCAGAGCCGGCCAATTGGCCGGCTCTGATGCGTTTAATTCTCTATATATGGCACAAATTCAGCGCGGGCAATGCCCTGTTGATAAGCTTTTTCGGCGACGGCACGTGCCACAGCCTGGTGGACTTTTTTGTCCAGCGGGCTGGGCATCAACTCGCCAGCCGGAGTCATGTCAGCGATGGTCAGGGCAGCGGCCACCAGCATCTCATGCGTGATGCGTGGTGCGTAAGCGTCAACTGCACCGCGGAAGATGCCGGGGAATCCCAGCACATTGTTGACCGATTGGCCGTCTGCAGCGAAGGCGGCTCCAGCTTTCATGGCCGCCTCCGGCTCGATTTCCGGATTGGGATTCGAGATGGCCAGGATGATCTGTCCCTTGCGCACCATTTCGGGTTTGATCAGGCCTTGTGCGCCCGTTGTGGCGATCACGATCTCGCATTTGGCCATGATTTCTTTGAGATCGGATTTCTGCCCGCCATCGCGCTCGAAACGCGCCACGGCGTCTGCGTTCAGATCGGTGCCCAGCACAGGGTTACCGGTCATGCTCATCAGCATTTTTGCGATCGCGTTCCCGGCTGCACCCAGGCCGATCTGTCCGATGACCGCTTTGTGTAAATCCATTTTGGTCTGTCGTGAAGCGACGATCAAAGCTGCCAGGCAGACCACGGCTGTGCCGTGTTGGTCATCGTGCAGTACAGGGATGTCAAGCGCCGCCTGCAAACGTTCCTCGATCTCGAAGCAGCGTGGGGCGGAAATATCCTCCAGTTGGATGGCTGCGAAGGTGGGGGCGATCGTCAGGACGGTTTCAATGATCCTGTCAGTGTCTTTGGTGTTGAGCAGGATCGGAACTCCCGACAGGCCGACCAGGGTTTCCATCAGCATGGCCTTGCCCTCCATGACCGGCATCCCGGCCAACGGACCGATGTCGCCCAGCCCGAGCACAGCCGTGCCGTCGGTCACGATGGCAACCATGTGGCTTGAACTGGTGTACAGCCGTGCCAGGGCCGGGTCTTTGGCGATCTTCAGGCAGACCTCGGCTACGCCGGGCGTGTAGACGCGGCGCAGCGTAGCCAGCGAATCGATCGGGAAGCGGCTGCGTACGGCAATTTTGCCCTTCTGGTGCAGTTCCAGCACTTCATCACGGATTTGCAGTACGCTGGTGCCGGGATTACCGCGCATGGCCTCGATCACTTTGTCCATGTGCTCGATATCTTCGGCATAAACGGTGATATCGCGCACCACACTTTCGGATGTGCTGGTGAACAGTTCGATGCTGCCGACGCTGCCGCCAACCTGCGCGATTTCAGCCAGCAAATGTGCCAGCGTCCCAATCTTCTGTGCGTTGCGCACGCGCACCGTGCGCATAATTTTGCGTTCCCAAGCCATTAAGTACTCCTTTCTACAACCATGGAGAGCTGGTCAAATGAGCTGATTACTTCGCAGTCGGGGTCTGCAAAGATACCTTTCGGGTCATACAGGATGGGGTGCAGACCGGCATTGCGCGCCCCGATTACGTCAGCATAGTAATTATCGCCGATATAGATGGTTTCGGCAGCCGTCACTTTTACACGTTTAAGCGCATGAGCGAAAATGCCCGCATCCGGCTTCCAGGATTGGACTTCACCAGCGGCCAGAGAAAAATCAAAATATTGGCTCAAGTCCAGTTTTTCCAATTCCTCGACGTAAGGCAGGTCGCGGTTCGAGACTACGCCCAGAGCGAATCCCTGGTCCCGCAGGGAGGGCAGGACCTGGCGCAGCTCCTGCGGGACAAATGCTTCCGGGTGAAAGGAGGTGGTCATGTACTCGCAAATCTGAGGTGAAAATTCTTCCGCCAGCTCCTTTTTCGCTCCCAACGCGATCAAACGCCGCAGGCTGTAATTACACCAGAAGTCCCGGTTATCGCGATCGAAGCGACCTTGATCCGCGTAAAGCTCCGGGGAGGAGGCCCAGTAATAATGCTCCCAGCGTGCCGCCCTCAGGCGGTCTTCGCCTGAAATCGACAATCCCTGCTGTCTGGCGTAATCTGCAAAAACCTCCCCGCTAGGGGGGAGGTGAAGCCGCAGTGTGCCATCCAGATCGAAAAAAATTGCTCGGATCCCATCCTTAGAAACCATGTAAGCTCCAATAAGACATATTAGCCACCAATTTGGCTCATCACCCGGTTTAGCGGAATGATCCCTTCCGCCAGGCCATGGCCCCAGGGTTTTTGCCACACGCCGTCCAGGATCAACTGGCGCAACTCGTCTAATGAGGCACCCGCGCGCAGCGGAGTGAGCAGGTCGACTTCTTTTTCGCGCAGCAAGCACAGCCGCAGGCGGCCGTCTGCAGTCAGGCGGGCGCGGGTACAGGAGGCGCAGAATGGATTCGTGACCGAGGAAATAAAGCCTACGTCACCCTGGGCGCCCGGCAACCGAAAAAGACGTGCCTCGCCGTCCAGCTCACCCTGGTTGGCAACTTCCATTGGGCCGAGGGACTCCTCGATACGCGTCTTGATCTGCTCGGCAGTGATCATCTGGCCGAGCTGTATATCGGTCGCGCCAGCGAAGGGCATCATCTCAATGAAGCGCATCTGCCAGGGGTTGTCCTGGGTCAATTGGGCCAACGCAACCACGTCGGTTTCATTGTAACCCCGTACCACGACCGCATTGAGCTTGATGGGAGTCAACCCGGCTGCCTCGGCAGCCTGGATGCCGGCCCACACGTCTTCCATTTTGCCCCAGCGCGTTAGGCGCTTGAATTTTTCGGGATCGAGTGTATCAATGGAGATATTGACCCGCTGCAAGCCGGCTTCAGCCAGGGAAGCGGCCAGGCGCGACAGCAGTACGCCGTTAGTGGTCATGGAGACGGAGCGAATGCCTTCCGTTTGAGTGATGCCGCGGACGATGTCCACAATATTGGCGCGGACGGTCGGCTCACCGCCGGTCAGCCGAATCTTGTCAAAGCCCAGGCTGGCGAACATACGCGTGAGCAGTAATATTTCATCATCCTGCATCAACTCGGCATTCGGCCGAAAGGTCATTTCCTCTGGCATGCAGTAGATGCAACGCAAATTGCAATGGTCGGTCAGGCTGATGCGCAGGTAGTGGATATTGCGTCCGAAACGGTCAATGGCCATTTTGTTACTCCTAACAATAAAGACGTATCCATTATAACAACTTTTACTAATGATTGCCGAAGAATGCATACAAAGTATGGCAGCCAGGAATCGTTTGACCGAATCCGATTCGTTACGGTATAATAGCGTGCTAGTCTCGCCAAATGCGAGAATGTCATCATTCTAAAGATTGTGAGGAAGTCGAATGCCCAAACGTACGTATCAACCCAAGGTTCGCCGCCGTTTGCGTGTGCATGGTTTCCGTAACCGCATGGCGACAGCTGGTGGGCGTCAGGTTCTCAAGCGCCGTCGTCTTAAAGGTCGCAGCAAACTGACGGTTAGCGCCAACGAACACGTCAAGCGGTTCCGGTGGTAAGCCTTCGGGCTTGCACCGAACGTGGAGCGGAAAACTGCTCTACCAGAGCATAAGCCTGTTGTCTGATTGAGGCACGGGTGCAGCGCCAGTTCCGCCTGACCCGGTCAACTGATTTCAAGCGGGTGCGGCGTTTCGGTAAATCATATGCCCACCCGCTTATTGTGCTGATCGTGTCGGAAGGTGAAGATTCGCGAACCCGTATAGGCGTGGCTGCTGGAAGATCTGTGGGGGGGGCAGTCCGCCGTAATCGGGCCAAACGCCTATTGCGCGAAGCAGTGAGACCCTTGATCCCAAATATCATTACCGGAAAAGATTTGTTGCTGGTTGCCCGTTTTCCCTTGCCCGATGCCAAGATGCAAGCTGTCCGCACTACCCTGGAATCGCTTTTACAGCGTGCCGAACTGCTGAATCAAAATCATGAGGCCTGAGTTTTACCTGCCCCACGAATACCCGAACGAGCCGCATCTGCGCGATCTTCCGCGCACGATACAAAATTGGCCTCGTTTGGCTTTACTGGCTTTAATTCGCCTGTACCAAAACACTATTTCTCGCGGCCTGCCCGAGGGGACCTGTCGTTTTTACCCTTCCTGCTCGCATTATGGCTATCAGGCGATCTACAAATATGGCGTACTCAAAGGGTCACTAATGGCCACCTGGAGGGTGTTGCGTTGCAACCCATTTAATTCGGGTGGTTATGACCCTGTTCCCTAGGAGAAAACTAAAACCCCTATGAAGGTTAGACGATTTTCGTTAATTATTTTGGTCGTCCTGGCTGCCTTGTTGTTGAGTTCCTGTTCCGGCGCAGCAATGCGCGGCTCGAGCTGGTCAGGGCTGGCGGCGGACGATTCCATGGCTTATCTGGCCGACGGCAACCTTGTCTATGGCGTGAGTCTGAGCGATGGCAGGGAAGCCTGGCGCTATCCGGAAAAAGCCGATAGCAAGAAACAATTCTTCTCCACCCCGGTGCTTACCCCAGATGGACAGTTACTGGTTGGCAGCGCCGGTAGCGATAACGGACTCTTTAGTCTGGACCCCAAGACCGGCAAAGAAAATGGAAATAACTGGCCTTTCGTCGGTGCAAAAGATCGCTGGATTGCCAGTCCGCTGGTTGTCAACGATACGATCTACGCTCCCAATGGTGACGGCTCATTGTATGCCCTTGACCTAAAGGGGAATCTCCTGTGGTCCAAGGATTTGGGCAGCGCCCTGTGGGGTCAACCGGTCAGTGATGGCAAGCTGGTTTATGTGGCTGCACTCAACCATATCGTGTATGCCCTTGACCCGCAAAAAGAGGACATTGTCTGGCAGATCAAACTCGGTGGCGCAATCCCCGGATCACCCACGATTGGCCCGGACGGTACGCTCTACGTCGGCACTTTTGGTTCAAAACTTGAAGCGGTTTCGTCCAAAGGTCAGGTTCTCTGGAGCGCCGATACGCAGGGTTGGATCTGGGGCGGCCCGGTCCTGGATGGCGACTCGCTCTACTTCGGCGACCTGGACGGTTATTTTAATAACGTCAATGCCACAACCGGCAAACAGGACTGGGCCCCGGTCCAACCGGATGGGCCCATCGTCGGCAGCCCGCTGGCGCTGCCCGATTATTTTGTGGTCGGGACAGAGTCCGGTACAGTGTTTGCGATTGATCGCCAGGGCAAGACCGTCTGGGATCAACCCCTGACGGGAAAAATCTATAGTGCCCCGGTCTCCGCTGGAGATTTGATTTTGGTCGCTCCGATGGAAGCCGATTTTGTGCTGGCTGCGCTTGACAAAAACGGCACCCAGGTCTGGAAATTTACCCCCCAGAAGTAAGGAATTTTAACTATGTGGGATACCTATATTGTCATTCCCCTGACCAACCTGTTGTTGTGGATTTATGAAATCATCGGCCACAACTTCGGGATGGCCATCATCTTGTTCACCATCCTGATCCGCCTGGTGACCTGGCCGCTCAATGCCCAGCAAATGAAGGGCGCGCAGGGCATGCAGGAACTCCAGAGCGACAAGGAGTGGCAGGCAATCCAGAAAAAATACGCCAAGGATAAGGAAAAGTTGGCGCAGGAACAGATGCGCATTTATAAGGAAAGAGGCATCAGTCCCTTTGCTTCCTGTCTGCCGACCCTGATCCAGTTCCCGATCATCATCGGTCTGTATCAAGCCATCATTCGGGCCCTGGCTGCCACGCCGCTCAGCCTGTTGAATCTTTCCCGCAGCATCTATCCGTTCTTAAACGTCGCCAATATTTTCCCGCTCAACAGCCGATTTCTTTGGATGGATCTCGGTCGCCCCGAATCGATACCTGTCTTTGGTTTCGCCCTGCCGACCCTGGCAATCATCGTCGCGCTGACCACTTACATCCAGTCCAAGCTGACCATGCCGGCCACTTCGACAGGCGGCGACCAATCGGCCATGATGGGTAACATGATGAGCATTTACATGCCACTGCTACTCGGATATTTCGCATTGACTTTTGCTTCAGGCCTGTCGGTTTACTTTATCACCAGCAACTTGCTCGGTATCGTACAGTACGGGACGATGGGCAAAGCCAATTGGCGTAATCTGCTTCCCGGCGGCAATAAAGTCGCTAAATCCACCAAAACCAAATAAGAGGGGATCTTATGGATAAACGTACAACGCTAGAAGTGATTGCCCCAACTGTCGAAGAAGCCATCGCACAGGGTTTGGAACAGTTGGGTCTGCCTGCCCAAGCCGTCTCGGTTGAAGTGTTGGACACGGGCAGCAAGGGTCTGTTCGGCCTTGGCGGACGTCAGGTACGCGTGCGCCTGACGGTTGTTCCTCCCGGTGGGATGCCTGTCCCGGTTGAGAAACCGGCTTCCCAGGCGCCTGGTAAGTCAAAGCCGAAGGTCAAGCCGGTTCCAGCGTCCAAAGCCGGATCCAAGCCTAAAGCTAAAGCCGCGCCCAAAACCAAGCCAGAATCAGATCCGAAACCCGATTCGAAACCCGCACAAAAGGCTGAGACTGCTCCCGGTGTTGGGACGGAACGGATCCTCGACCTGGCGGAGGATATTGTCTCCAAACTGCTCTTCCATCTGGGATTGCAGGCGCAGGTCTCGGCGCATAATGGCGGCGATGACCGTGATGGCCGCCAACCCGTCTACGTGGATATTAGGGGCGATGATCTGTCGGTATTAATTGGTCGTCGCGCGGAAACCCTGAACGCTTTCCAATACCTGGTTGGCTTGATGCTAAGCAAAGAAATGGAACAGTGGGTGCATGTGGTCGTAGACGTGGAAGGTTACCGCGAACGGCGCGAGCGCCAACTGCAACAAATGGCTCGCCGCATGGCTGAACAGGTACTCAAAACCGGGCGCCGCCAGGTGCTCGAGCCGATGCCGGCCAGTGAGCGCCGTATCGTTCACCTGGAGTTACGGGAATTCCCCGACCTGGTTAGCGAAAGTATTGGCGAGGAACCCAATCGTAAGGTAACGATCAAGCTCAAAGAAGAGTAATCCCCGCAAGGGGGCGCACACGCCCGCGCCCCCTTTTATTTTTTCCCCAATTCATCTCAGGTATAATTCTGGTATGGTTAACCTGGTTCCTCTTGAGCCGGTGGATTATCTCGTAATTGGCCACCTGGCTCATGACTTGACGCCGGATGGTCCGCGCTTGGGTGGCACAGCTGCTTATTCAGCCCTGACGGCTCGCGCTTTTGGTTTGCGTGTGGGCATCGTCACGGCTTGCGGATCGAAAACAAACCTCGACGTCTTGGACGGAATCCCGGCTGTCTCAGTGACGACCGAACATAGCACCACCTTTGAGAATATCCAATCCAATCACCAGCGCGTGCAGGTGCTGCATAACCTCGCGGAGCCGATCCCCTTTGAAATCGTGCCCGAACTTTGGCAGCGCGCACCGATCATCCACCTTGGACCGATTGCACAGGAGCTCCAGCCCTATTTGCCGCCGGGATTTAGCCCGTCATTATGGGGTCTGACGCCCCAGGGCTGGCTGCGTTCATGGGACGAGGACGGCCACGTTTCAACCAGGAATTGGCCGGAAGCCGAGTCTGTCCTGGCAAAAGCCGGAGCCGCCGTGATCAGCCTGGATGATGTGGCTGGGGATGAAGAACGGATCGAAATGATGGCGCATGCTGCGCCTATCCTGGTCGTGACCGAAGGTCCGGCTGGCGCAAGGCTGTACTGGCATGGCGACCAACGTCGTTTCTGTGCCCCTGAAATGGATGAGGTCGACCCGACCGGCGCCGGTGACATATTTGCCACAGCCTTTTTTATTCGCCTGTATACCACGCGCGATCCCTGGGAAGCGGCCCGTTTTGCCACACAGGTGGCGGCACGTTCGGTGCTCCGGTCCGGGCTGGCCGGGGTGCCCAGACCAGAAGAAATTCGAGCCTGTATGGTGGAGGTTTTATAGAATATGGGACGCATTTATACGCTCGTCAATCAGAAAGGTGGCGTCGGCAAAACCACCACCGCGATCAATCTAGGCGCCTATCTGGCAGTTTATGGGCAGCGGGTCTTGATCGTTGATGTCGACCCGCAGGCGAATGCCACCTCCTGCCTGGGTGTGGACAAGCATAGTGTCAGAGGGGGTACGTACGAGGTCCTGCTAGGAATAGAAGATCCATTTTCTTTGGTGCTTTACAACGAACGGCTCAAGTTATCCTTGTTGCCCTCCTCGCCGGCGCTGGCCGGTGCCGAGGTTGAATTGGTGGAAGAAGAAAGTCGCGAAACGCGGCTGCGTAAGGCTCTCGCGCCGCTGGCAGATCACTATGACTATTTGCTGATCGATTGCCCTCCCTCGCTTGGCCTGTTAACGGTCAACGGCCTGATGGCCGCCCGAGATGGCGTGATCATCCCGGTACAGTGCGAATATCTGGCCCTGGAAGGCTTGGGACAGTTATCCCAGACCCTGCAGCGCATTCGCTCGGGTCTCTTCCCGGAACTCAAAGTGCGTGGGGTGGTGCTTACGATGTTTGACGGCCGCACCAACCTTTCGACGGATGTGGTCAACGAGGTCAGCCGCCACTTTCCTGACCAGGTCTTCAAATCTGTGGTCCCGCGCAGTATCCGCTTGGCCGAAGCGCCGTCCTATGGTTTGCCCATTTCGGCTTATGCGCCTGGCACGGCGGGTGCCGAAGCGTATGACAGGCTGGCCCAGGAAGTGCTCACGGGTGACGGAATCAAGGTTCCGATCCTGCCTTGATTTGGGATGGTTGCGCATGAGTGCTCTCTTGAGGTTCCCCAGGTAGTCAGAAGGAGTGAGTGATGCCCCAACGTACAGGACTTGGTAGAGGTTTAGATGCATTGATCCCGGGCGGGGAACCCTCCCCAATGGGTGGGAGCGGCGCTTCAAAAGTCGCCCTAGATTTGATTGAGCGCAATCCGCGCCAACCACGTATCCATTTCGACGCGGATGAGCTGGACGAACTCTCTGCCTCAATTCGCGAACATGGCATTATTCAACCTTTGATTGTCTCACCAGGGCAGGCTGGAAAATATGTGCTGATCGCCGGCGAACGCCGCCTGGAAGCGGCGCGCAAGGCTGGTCTGGCCAATGTACCCGTTGTTGTGCGGGAAGCCAGCGACCAGCAATTTCTTGAATTGGCCCTGATTGAGAACGTACAGCGGGCGGACTTGAATGCGATCGAAGAAGCTGAAGCTTACCTCCACCTGACGGAAGAGTTCGGCCTGTCGCATGAGCAGGTCGCCTTACGGGTGGGCAAGAACCGCGTTACCGTGACCAATACGTTGCGACTGCTCAACCTCTCCGATAAGGTCAAGCAATCGTTGGTGGACGGTCAGGTCAGCGAGGGTCACGCCCGGGCGCTGCTCGGCCTTTCAACGCTGGAAGCCCAGGACGCTGCCTTGCAGACCGTCCTGAATCTGGGGCTCAATGTCC
>Ga0315540_10000521_pt1 | contig 21923 bp, 18 predicted proteins | sample SalMarSW160110MG_FD_203677 | JGI IMG/M metagenome (GOLD analysis project Ga0315540, IMG submission 203677) | Salt marsh sediment microbial communities from the Plum Island Ecosystem LTER, Massachusetts, United States - Salt Marsh Sediment SW1601-10 ...
AACGTTTGTCGCTATGAGAATCTGGCGATCTTTTTCAGACGCTTTCTCAAAGTGCACTTGGCAAGGTCCTTCCCAATGGACGGATATTTGGGGTTTATGCCACCTAACCTTACGGTATCTCTATTGAATACCCCTGAATCCCAAATATTCGTCCATCTCCTCCGGGGTGTTTAGAAAGCGTCTGAAAAAGATTGACAGGTTCGGTTGCCCCTAGATATTGAGCTAATACGTTTTCGCATCAGCACATGCAATGTGCCCTTTCCGCCGCACATAAAGCCCTTCCAGCGTGTAGACGACCAGGGCGGCCCAGATGAAACAGAAGCCAGTAAGTCGGACGGTTGAAAATTCCTCGCCGTATACCCACACGCCAATGGAAAACTGGAGCGTAGGGGCAATATATTGCAGTATCCCGACCATGGACAAGGGAATCCTCCGTGCCGCTCCGGCAAACATGAGCAGGGGCGTGGCGGTAACGATTCCTCCCAGGACGAGCAGGATACTGGAAAGACCCGCGTGGCCGAAGGTGCCCACACCTTCTGCTTCCAGATATATGAGATACAGCAGGGCGGGAACAAAAAGGATAAACAGCTCAAGGCTCAGACCTTCCAGTGCCCCCAGGGGCGCGCGTTTCTTGATGAGCCCGTAGGTTCCGAAGGAAAAGGCGAGCACCAGCGCAATCCACGGCAGGGATCCGTGACGGATTGTGAGATAGGCCACGCCCGCGACCGCCAGCCCGATGGCGGCCCACTGTCCCGGGCGCAACCGTTCCCGGAAAAAGAGGACGCCCAGGAGGACGCTCACCAGGGGGTTGATGAAATAGCCCAGACTCGTCTCCACCACATATCCCGCGTTTACCCCCCACACGTAGGTGGTCCAGTTGACGGTCAGCACCCCCGCCGCGGCCCCGTATATGAGCACCATCCTGGGCTTCCGGATTGTTTGAAGCATCACGGTGAGCCGTTTCTTGAAGACGACCACTCCAAAGGCAAATACGAGGGACCAGACTATCCGATGTGCGATGATCTCGAGAGCCGGAACTTGCTGCAGTTGTTTCCAGTAGATCGGAAGCAGTCCCCACAGCCCGTAGGCCCCCACGGCCAGTAAGATTCCTTTATTCACAATTCATCCTTTTCAATTTCACTGATCGACGGACCATAGTCGGTCCGTCCCGGGAAAGCAAGCATCATCCCGTCACCCCTTCACTCCTCACTTCCGGATATTTGAGATGATTCTGCCCAAATGAGTGACCCCTTCCTGCATCTTCCGGGCCCAGGGGTGTCCGCAGCTGATGCGAATGCAGTTGTTGTATTTCTGGTGGGTGAACAAACGACCCCGGGCAGAATGGAGATGTCTTTCTTTACGGCATCGTGGTATACATCCAACCGGACCCAGAGAACGATTCCGCCGTGGGGCGATGTGTTAGCGCCTTGAGCAAGTCATTCCTGGACCACCCTGCATATGATACGACCGGCGCCTATGCAGACTTCACTTCCGTCCCGGTTCCGGCTTGAGCTGAATTCAAGAACGAGGAAATATTCATCGCCATGAACAACCTGTTTCTTTATGTTTTCACCGTACTGATCTGGGGATCCACCTGGCTGGCCATCAAGTTTCAGATCGGCCACGTGGACCCCATGCTATCCGTTTCCTACCGATTCGCACTGGCGGCTTTTCTTCTGGGTTGCTACTGCAGGATCTCCGGGTTGAAGATGCGGTTTCACCTCCGGGAACACCTCCTGATGGGGTCACAGGGTCTCCTGCTCTTCTCATTCGGCTACTGGTTCGTCTATCTCTCGGAAATCCACCTGACAAGCGGCCTGGTCGCCGTTATTTTTGCAACCATGCTCTTCATGAACATCATAAACAGCAGCCTTTTTCTCGGCCAAAAGATTGAAGGGCTCATGATGATTGGTGCGGTGGTGGGGCTGATAGGACTCGGGCTGGTCTTCCGGCCTGAAATCGCATCATTTCAATTGTCCAACCAGGGCCTGCGCGGCCTTCTGCTCGGTCTGGCCGGATCGTACCTGTCTTCACTGGGCAATATTCTCTCCGCCTATACCCAGAAACGACGGATCCCCGTCATGCAGAACAATGTCTACGGCATGGCCTACGGATCCATACTGCTCTTTGTCGTCTCCCTCCTGATGGGGAAGACAATAAACTTTGCCCTCACGCCCGGCTATATCGGCTCCCTCATCTACCTGGCGGTTCTGGGTTCCATCGTTGCCTTTGGTTGTTATTTGACCCTCCTGGGCCGTATCGGGGCGGACAAGGCCGCCTACGTGACCCTGATCATCCCCATTGTCGCCCTTGGTATTTCAACGATTTTCGAGGGTTATCACTGGACGGGCGAGGCCTTCGTGGGGATGGCCCTCGTCCTCGCCGGGAACTTTCTGGTCCTCCGTCGGCGACAGGCCTCTCAAACGGCCCGAAGCGGATCAGGACGGCTGGTCTTTTCAAAGAGATGAAAAAGCCCTGCGGGCGGGACTCCATTCACAAGCTCAAACCCTTGAATTTATCCTCTTGATAGAAGCATTCTTGCCATCACTCTTTTCTTGACCCTGCACATGCCAGCATGGTAATAAATGCAACCCAGAAACCTACTGCGTACATGACGGCCCGGAGCCCGGAGGAGACTCGAAACCCCATGGCGGAAAAGGATCTGGAGAGCAAACAGCGTCTTCGTCTACAGCGTTTCGGTATGAGCGTAGCCACCTACGCCATTATGGGCTCCGCCGCGGTTCTCGTCACCCGGATGGGACTGGGTGAGATGAGCCGTGCCCAGTGGACGATATGCATTCTCGTGGGATTGGCCGGCAACATTTGTTTTTTCCTGTTGTTCGTGACCGGCCGAAACCTCAGGTTTAAAGATCCCTCCCTGACCTGGGCACAGATTTTCTATTCGGCCCTGTGGGGCATGGTCATCCTTTACGCCCTGCCCGGGGCCCGGCCCATCATTTTGATGTTCTATGTGCCCGCCTTCAGCTTCGGCATGCTGCGCCTGACAAGAAGACAGTATCTTGGCCTCGTCGGAAGCGTGCTGGGGCTTTATGCAGTGCTCCTCGTGTTTGAGTTTCTTCAGGGCCGACAGGGATTCAGGTGGGAGTACGAGCTGTTTTTGTTCGCCCTCTTCGGCATCCTGCTGACGTGGTTTTCCTTTTTCGGGGGATTTGTATCCCATATCAGACATCGCCTGAACATCCAAAGAAGAGAAATCCAGAAGGCCCACGAAGCGATTCAGATCGAAGTGGATGAACGCAAGCGCGCTCAGGAAGAAAAAGACCGTCTGATCGTTGAATTGCGTGCGGCCCTGGACAAGGTGAAAACCCTGGGAGGCCTGCTTCCCATCTGCGCATCGTGCAAAAAAATTCGTGACGATGCGGGCTATTGGAGACAAATCGAATCCTATATCCACGACCATTCCGAAGCGAAATTCAGTCACGGCATCTGCCCCGAGTGCGCAAAAAAGCTTTACCCGGACCTTGATATCCACAAAAAGGCCTGATCCGAAAAGTTAGATGGCTTATTCACGGGAACTCATGAGAAGAACCTGAGGGTCTTTTTCGGACGTTTTTTCAAAGGGCACTTGGCAATCAGCTGAGACATGGACGACTATTTGGGGTTTACGCCTCCAGAACCCTTGGCGCTCTCTAATCACTACCCTTAAACCCCAAATGGCGTCCACCTCCTCCGGAGTGTTTAGAAAGCATTTGAAAAAGATTGTCAGGTTCTATTCCTCTTCGTGGCTTATAGGCTACCGCTTGCGGCATACGTTAGCTTTTGAGAAAGCCCTCAAGGTTCACCACCCGAAAGGAGATCTGTATTGAGTCAAGAGTCTACAACTGCACAACCCGCCGTGCGACAGGCGCTCCATCCCTTCGGCACCAGTATCTTCACTGAAATGACCTTCCTCAGCAATCAGGTGGGTGCGGTCAACCTCTCCCAGGGATTCCCTGACTTTGAGGGCCCTGAAGAGATCCGCAGGGCGGCCGCAGAGGCCATCATGCGGGGCCCCAACCAGTACTGCCCATCCATGGGGATCGCCTCTTTGCGAGAGGCCGTCGCCCTAAAGATGAAACGTTTCTATGGAGTGGACGTGGACGCCGATAGGGAGGTCACGGTCACCGCAGGGGCTTCCGAGGCCATCGGCGCCGCACTCCTCGGGCTCGTGGATCCGGGGGACGAGGTGATCCTGCTGGAGCCCTGTTACGATCTCTACCCTCCCATGGCAGCCATGGCCGGGGCCAAGACCGTTTATGTGCCCCTTAAGAGGCCCGGATTCGGCCTCCCGAGAGATGCCCTTGCCGAGGCCTTTACCGACCGGACGGCAGCCATCATCATCAATAATCCCCTCAACCCCACCGGCAAAGTCTTCACACGGGATGAACTGGAACATATCGGCAACCTCTGCGAGGAATACAACGCAGTGGCCATCGGGGACGAGGTCTATGAACACCTGGTCTATGACGGGCGAAAGCATGTCACCCTCCTCCAGGTTCCTTCCCTCCGGGAGCGGTCCATCGTCATCTCATCCACGGCCAAGACCTTTTCCCTGACCGGCTGGAAGGTGGGTTACGCCGTTGCCTGCCCAAACCTCTCGGAGGCCGTCAGGATGAGCCATCAATTCATCACCTTCTGCACCCCTTCCGCCCTCCAGGAGGCCATGGCATCCGCCATAGGCATGGCAGACAGCTATTATGAAACCTTACTCTTGGAGTACGGCTCCAGGCGGCAGCGGCTCTGCCGGGCGCTTGAGGACATGGGATTTGAGACTTACCGGCCGGAGGGGACCTATTACGCCTCCATTGACATTTCCCCCCTTGGCTTCGAAGATGATCTGGCCTTCTGCCGCTGCCTCACGACTGAGGTGGGTGTGGCTGCCATACCCGCCTCTTTTTTCTGGAAGGATCGGCGGGCGGGCAAGGACCTGGTGCGGTTCTGTTTCTGCAAGAAGGACGAGACACTGGACAGTGCCATAGAACGGCTGGCGAAGTGGCGGCCTTGAAGACCGTGGTGCTTCAGTCAGACCTCACCGGGAAGCGCCCTTGAACACGAGTTCCGGGGATTTCAGAAAGACCTTCGTATCCGGAGGAACGGACTCTGTGACCCAGACACTCCCCCCGATGATTGAACGGGTCCCGATAACGGTTTCACCGCCTAGGATCGTGGCCCCTGAATAGATGACCACGTCATCCTGAATGGTCGGATGACGCTTGAGTTGCCGCATGGCTTCCAGGGAATCCCTCGGAAGGGACAGGGCCCCCAGGGTGACCCCCTGATAGATCCTCACACGCTCCCCGATCTCCGCGGTCTCTCCTATGACCACCCCTGTTCCGTGGTCTATGAAGAAACGCTCCCCGATATGGGCCGCGGGATGGATGTCGATGCCCGTCCGGCTGTGGGCGTATTCCGTCATGATTCGTGGAATGAGCGGAACGTCATCATGATAGAGCTGGTGAGCGATCCGGTAGACGGTCACGGCAAAGATCCCGGGATAACTGAAGATGATCTCATCGTACCCCTTGGCTGCCGGATCACCTTCATACGCTGCGATCACGTCTCTTGCCAGAACCCTTCTCAGGTGAGGCAGTTCCTTCAGAAAGGCAAGGGCGGTTTCATGGCCCCTGTCGAAACAATGGGTGCAGTCCTGTTCGTGGCGAAGGCACTCATGGCGAATGGAGAGCGTGATCTGTTCCGCCAGGGCCTCGAAGAAGGCCGTAACCTCCTGACCAAAGTAGTAGCCAAGATTCACCTTGTCCACCCTGCTTCGCAGGAAATAGCCAGGGAAAAGGATGTGCATGGCCTTCACAATGAGGTCGACAATGGATTCTCTGGATGGGATGGGCTCGGGGCTAATGTGATCAAAGCACTCCTTGTCTTCGCAGGAGAGGACCAGCTTCTCCACGACGGCCGGGATTTCCCAGCGGAAGCGTTCCGTATCTGAGAGGTCGATCCTACACTGATCCTGTCTAGCTGGAACATCCATGGCATTCTCCTCGCCACACCATTTCCTTACGCCTTAGGCCTTGTGCCTTAAACCTCTTGGTCCCTCACGTTCCCGATGCGCAGACCTGACCTTCCGGTTTCCAGAAGGGAGAGAGGTCCCGCAGTTTCTGGATGATGGGCGGAACCTTCTCGATTACAAAATCCACCTCTTCTTCCGTGTTGTAGATACTCAGGCTGAATCGTATGGAACCGTGTGCCATGGTAAACGGCACACCCATGGCACGAAGGACATGGGATGGCTGCAGGGACCCGGATGTACATGCCGACCCGGAAGAGGCGCAGATGCCGAATTCATCCATGAGCAGCAGGATGGCCTCGCCCTCTACGGATTCGAAACTGATGTTGCTCGTATTGGGAAGCCTTTCGGACCCACCACCGTTGACGCGGCTGCTGGGCACCCGGGCCAGAATCCCCTGCTCCAGCTTGTCCCTGAGGGCCCTCACCCTCGTATTTTCATCTTTCATGTGCTTCCCGGCCAATTCACAGGCCTTGCCCAGTCCGATGATACTCGCCACATTTTCCGTACCCCCCCGCCGGCCATGCTCCTGGTGTCCCCCAATCAGAAATGGTGCATACCGGGTGCCTTTGCGGACATAGAGCACACCAACCCCTTTTGGGGCGTGAAGCTTGTGACCGGAAATGGAAAGCATATCGATGGAACTGTTTTTGAGATCAATGGGGATCTTACCTGCCGACTGAACCGCATCCGTATGAAAAAGGATGTCTCGGCTTTTGGTCAGTTGGGCCGCCTCTTCCACCGGAAAGATGGCCCCGGTTTCATTGTTGGCCCACATGAGACTGACGATGGCCGTATCTTGGCTGAGGCTCTCTTTGTACCTGTCCATGTCCAGACGGCCTTCCTTGTCCACGGGGATCTCAGTTGCACTGTATCCGTTTTTTCCCAGATGCCCATAAAGGACCTTAACGGCAGGATGTTCGACGCGACTGGTGACAATGTGATTCTTGCCTTCCTCAGTATGCAGGGCGGACATGATGGCGGTGTTGTCGCTCTCCGAGCCGCAACTGGTGAAAATGATCTCTTCCGGCGAAGCAGCGCCCAAAAGGTCAGCTACCTGCTCTCTGGCTTCACGGATATTATGGGCAACCTGGCCCCCGAAGGTGTGGGCACTGCTGGGATTTCCGTAAAGATCATGAAAATAGGGCAACATGGCCTCCAGGACTTCCGGGGCCACCTGTGACGTGGCATTGTTATCCATGTATACGGTTGTCATTCTTTCACCTCCTCCACCACCAGTTCCTGGGATACAAACTCATGCAGCTTTGCCTCAACGAGGCTTTTCATGGTTATTTCCGAGGCCTTACAAACGGCACAGGCGCCCCGCGTGGCGACCAGGACACGATTTCCGATAACATCGATCAACTCGATATCCCCACCGTCCTGCTGGAGAGAAGGCCTGATCTCGCTCTCGATGGTCTCTTCGATCTTCCTGATCTTCTGGATATTGGAAAGCTTGGGGCGGACTGCCGGCAGTTCCTCTTCCCGGACCCTGGCAATGATCTCACGAATGGTATCGTGACAGCTCTCACACCCGCCCCCTGCCTTGGTATAGTCGGTGACCTCCTCCACGGTCGTGAGGTTGTTCTCCCTGACCGTCCGCTCGATCTCCAGGTCCGTGACGCCGAAGCATTCGCAGACGATTTTTCCCTCCTGTTCCTTGAGGGCCTCCCCTTTGAAATTGGCGAGCGCCGCTTCAAGGGCCTGACGGCCCAACACGGAGCAGTGCATCTTCTCTTTGGGGAGCCCTCCAAGAAAATCCGCTATGTCCTGGTTGGTGATTTTTTCCGCCTCTTGCAAATTCTTTCCCTTGATCATCTCCGTGAGGGCGGAGGCCGAGGCTATGGCACTCGCACATCCAAAGGTCTGAAACTTCGCGTCTTCGATCTTTCCCTTTTCATCCACCTTCAGCGTGAGCTTGAGGGCATCCCCGCAAGCCATGGAGCCCACCTCACCCACCGCGTTGGCATCTTGCACCTCCCCGGCATTGCGAGGCTTTAGAAAATGCTCCTTTACTTTGTCCGTGTAATCCCACATTTTTCTCCTCCATCAATCAAGGGCCAAAGGACCCTATAGAACTGGTCAATTGTACGATATAATTCCGTTCTCTCCTCTTTGAAAAATCATAGAGAGGTTGGCCGGATGTGTCAAGCTTCATTATGTTCCGTCATCCTTATCCGATAGTTCATCCGGAAAATAGGTACACTCAAGAGGACAAAGAACTGGCGGAAGTTCCCCTGCCGGGTTACCCCAGGAGGCTCTGCAATTCCTCCTGCAGGTATTTCAGACGATCCAGCTCGTCTCCATCTATTTTCCCTCTGGAAGCGGCCGTCTTGACCCGTTTCCTCAGTGCCTTGAGTTCCTTTTCCAGATCGATGATGCCGTTGAGAAGCATGTTCTGCATGTCAGCTTCCGGCTCCACAATCTCCGGGGCCTCACTTGCGATTTCTTTGGCCCGCAGGATGAGCCGTTCTTTCCAAAGGGGAACATGGGTTTGAAGGCCATAAATCTCCGTGATCTTGTCGGCAAGGGCCTGACAGGATGCCGGTTCCCCGTGGACCAGGAAGACGTGGGGACGGCTTTCGAAATGCCCGACCCACTCCAGGAGATCTTTCTGGTCCGCATGGGCGGAAAACCCGCCGATGGTAAAGACCTTTGCCCGGACCGATACGTTTTCCCTGAACACCTTCACCTGTTTGGCGCCCTCTACGATGCGCCTGCCGGTGGTCCCCTCGGCCTGGTATCCCACAATGACAAGGCTTGCTCCCTCGCGCCACAGGTTGTGTTTCAGGTGATGTTTGATACGGCCCGCCGTGCACATGCCGTTCCCGGCTATGACAATGGCTGATCCGGGCTTTTCGTTGATGGCGATGGATTCCTTGGTTGCGGATGTGAACTTGAGATTGGGCATGTCAAAGGGATCAAAGCCTTCATCCACAATGGTCTGTGTCTCGGCATCATAATATTCCTTATTTCTGCGGAATATTTCCGTGGCCTTTATGGCGAGGGGACTGTCCAGGTAGATGGGAATTTCAGGGATCTTACCCTGTCTCTGGAATTCTCCCAGCATATAAAGGATCTCCTGGGTCCTTTCCACGGCGAAGGCGGGGATCATGATTTTTTCGTTGTGGGAGGTACTGTACCGTATGGCCTCCAGGAGTTCGGACTTGCTGTCTTCAAAGGTTCGGTGGCGCCGGTTTCCGTAAGTGGATTCGAGGAAGAGGTAATCGGCATTGAAAACCTCGTGCGGGTCCTTCACGATCAGTTGGTTTTTCTTCCCGAGATCCCCTGAGAAGACGATTTTCAAACACTCCTTTTTTTCCTCCAGCCAGAGTTCAAGGATGGACGAGCCCAGGATGTGTCCGGCATTTCTGAGCCTTGCCTTCACACCCGGTTCCACCTCGATGACCTCGTCCCTTTCCACAGGTCTGAAAAGGTGGAGGCTGGCCTCTGCATCCTCAGTGGTGTAAAGGGGAGCGATTTCTCCCCTGGACTGGCGCTTGTTCTTCCTGGACTGCCATTCTGCGTCCATTTCCTGGATGTGTGCCGAGTCCAGCAGCAGGGCCTGGCAGAGTTCAACTGTGGGAGGCGACGTCATAATACGGCCCTTGAATCCGTCCTTAACCAGCTTGGGGATCCTCCCCGAATGATCGATATGGGCGTGGGTCAGGAACAGGATATCGATCCCGGAGGGATCGAAGCCCCACTCTTCCCAGTTCCGGGCCTCCATCTGCCTGCCCCCCTGAAAAAGACCGCAGTCTACGAGGATTTTTTTGCCTCCTGGGCTCTCAACGAGATAACAGGATCCGGTAACCGAACCGGCGGCTCCCAAACAGGTGACTTTGATCATGGTTCACTCCTTTCATGGGTTTTCAATCAAAAGGCTTTAGCTCAATATTGATGACTTTCAATGAAATCGCTTTATCCTAGCCGTCCATCCCCTCCGAATTGTTTAGAAGGCATTTGAAAAAGATTGTCAGGTTCGGTTCCACTTCCTTCCTGATAGGTGCCGTCTGTGGCATAAACCAGCATTTCTCTCTATTACATCAACCCCAGCTTCGGCCAAAGTATGTCGATCTTCCTCTTGACCTGGGGGTCCATGCGGATGACATCGGGCCACTCCCTCGAAAAGCCCTCCCCGGGCCACTTTCGGGTGCAATCCACGCCCATCTTGCTGCCGTAAAGCGGTCTTTCAGCGGCATGATCCAGGACGTCCATGGGTCCCTCTGTAAAGGCGATATCCCTTCCGGGCGCCACGTTGTTGCCCATATACCAGAGGACCTCCGAGAGATCCTGGACATTCACCTCCCTGTCGAAGATGAATATCATCTTGGCAAACATCATCTGGCCCATCCCCCACAGCGCGTGCATTACTTTCCTGGCATGGCCGGGATAGCGCTTGTCGATGGAAATAAATGCCAGATTGTAGAAGGCCCCTTCAACCGGCAGGTTCATGTCCACTACCTCAGAGAGCTGCTTCCGGATGAAGGGGAGGAAAAGCCTCTCCGTGGTCTTTCCCAGCCAGGCATCTTCCATGGGCGGAGGCCCGACGATGGTGGTATGGTATATGGGGTTCTCGCGCCTGGTCATGCAGGTCACGTGGAAGAGGGGATAGTTGTCCCCGAGGGAGTAGAAGCCCGTGTGGTCCCCGAAAGGCCCCTCCAACCGCCGTTCCGCGGGATTCACATACCCCTCAAGGATATACTGGGCATTGGCGGGGACCAGAAGGTCATTGGTGATGCACTTGACCAGCTCCACGGGCTTTTTTCTGATGTAACCGGCCAGAAGGAATTCATCCATGTCATCGGGTAGAGGGGCTGTGCCGGCATAGGTCACGGCCGGATCGGGACCGATGGCCACCGAAACCGGAAGTTCAACGCCTGTCTCCTCGGCCAGCCGGTAGTGCTGGGCGCCACCCTTGTGAACATGCCAGTGCATCCCGGTGGTGTTCTTGTCAAAGATCTGCAGACGGTACATGCCCAGATTTCGTTTTCCGTTCTCCGGGTTCCTCGTCGCGACAAGGGGAAGGGTGATAAAAGGGCCCCCGTCTCTCGGCCAGCACTGCAAAACAGGCAACCTTTCCAGATCTACATCATTTCCCTCCATGATGACTTCCTGGCAGGGGGCCTTCTTGATGGTTTTCGGGAAGATGCTGCCCATCCTCTTCACCTTGGGGATGAGCTTCAATTTTTCCAGTATCCCTTCCGCCTTTTCCACCTCCAGAAAGGAGAGGATATCGGCCGCCAGTTCATCCAGTGACTGGACCTCAAGGGCCAGTTTCATTCGATCCAATGATCCAAAGGCATTGATCAGGACCGGATCTCGGGAAGGAGACTTGACATTCTCAAAGAGGAGGGCGGGACCATGCCGCTTGGACACGCGATCGGTTATTTCAGTGATTTCCAGACGGGGGTCTACAGGTTCCGTGATGCGCGCCAGTTCACCCTTTTCTTCCAGTACGGTTATGAATTCGTTCAAATCTCTGTAGGCCATGGTTCATCCTCTTACTATTTCTCGAAAAAACGGTTGATATCTACCAGGTCATGGGTGATGGGGATCTCGGGAAGGCTGTGGATAAAAAACTTCCCATAACGGCTGTTGAGTATCCGAATATCCAGCACCGAGAGGATACCCCTGTCTGTCCCATTCCTGATTAATCGACCCAAACCCTGTTTTAGTGAAATGATGGCCGAAGGGACCTGGAATTCAAAAAAGGAATTCCCGCCCCGAGCACTGATGGCCTCAATCCTGGCGGCGACCAGAGGGTCACCAGGGGAATCGAAGGGAAGCTTGTCAACAATGACACAACTCAAAGACTCTCCCGGGACATCCACTCCCTGCCAGAAGGACCCTGTGGCCAGGAGAACGGAATGGACGTTCTCTCTGAAGGCCTCCAGCAGAATGGATCTTGGTGCGTCTCCCTGACGTTGAAGGGGGTAGGAGACCCTGTCCTTGATGAGCTTATACACCGTGTTGAGATTAAAGTAACTCGTGAAAAGCACCAAGGCCCTTCCGGCGGTCCTTTCCAGGATGTCCAGGATCCTGGGCGCGATTTCCGCCGCAAATTGCGGCGCGCCGGGAGTCGGCAGATCCCTTGGAATATAGAGGAGGGTGGAGGCGGTAAAGTCAAAATGGGAAGGATAGATGCTCTCCACCGTTTCATCCAGCCCCAGGCAGCTCTTGATGTAGTCAAAATTCCCATTGGTGGACAAGGTGGCCGATGTAAAGGCCACGGTCTCAATATGTCCGTAAAGCAGTTCGTTGAGCCTATCGGAGATATCCAGGGGAGATGCATGGAGGGTCAGCCCGGTCTTTCGCCTCTCGTACCAGGTGAGCCAGTCTTGTTCCCTGGGCTTGAGGACTTCGGCCATGAGCCGGTCCAGCTCCGCGGCCCGGATCGCGTAGGGCTGAAGATTGTCCGTCTTTTTTTCCGCCAGTGCCCTCTGAATGTCTTTCAGGGCGGACCGGATTTCCCCCGCAGCCCCATCGGCCAGCTCAGCAAGGGCCTCGGGGTCAAGCCTTCCTTTTCCTTCCCCCTGTTCAAACCATCCCTGCAACTGTCTTGAATGCGCCCTGAGGGCTGTCACGTGGGTCTTTAGGGGGGGCTGGCCATTTTCTTTAAGGGCCGACACGGCCTTGTCGAGGTCGATGGCCAGTTCCGAAAGCTGGTTTGTACTGATGCTCTCTCCCAGATAGGTTGTGGCGATTTCTTCCACATTGTGTGCCTCGTCGAAAACCGCTACCTGGAACCGGGGTATGATCTCCCCGAAACCGCCTTTCTTGACCTTCAGGTCCGCAAAAAACAGATGGTGATTCACGATGAGGATCATGGCCCTGGCAGCCCTTCGCCGGAGTTCATTTAGAAAGCAATCATCAAAGACCGGGCAGTTTCCGCCGAGGCATTGATCAGACGTGCAGGAAAGGTCGTCCCAAAGGGAATCGTCATCGGCAAGCCACGTGATTTCGGCCCGGTCTGCGACTGAAGTTGCCTCCACCCAGTCCCGAAGACGCTTTATGAGCCCCAAAGGACGGTCTTTGATGAGGGATTTCTGGGCAGTGTACTGATGATATCTATATAGACAGAGGTAGTTTTTCCTGCCCTTCATCATCACGGCCCCTGCCTTCAAGCCGGTGCCTTTCTGGAGAAGCGGAATGTCCTTGAAATAGATCTGTTCCTGCAGGTTTTTTGTCCCTGTGGATATGACGGCTTTTTTTCCGCTCAGTATCAGGGGGACCAGGTAGCCGAAGGTCTTGCCCGTTCCGGTTCCCGCCTCCACAAGCGCGGGAAGTTTCCTGGTCAGAGCCTCTTCAATGCGTCGGGCCATGTCCATCTGGGAGGGACGGAATTCATAACCGTCTAAGGATCGGGCCAGCAGGCCGTTAGGCCCCAGAATGTCTTCAATGGTGAGAAAGGGTACAGGCATATCAAGAATATAGGGGTAAGCGGGCACTTCGTCAACTTGGAAAAAACGGATTGAACCCCAGGCGTTTATTTTCTATAAAGGGACATTGTTGGAATCGCAAGAAGTTGGTTTTTGCTGCAAACGGCAGCCTATGAGCAGCGAAGTCGAGGAGAACCTGACACTCTTTTTCAGACGCTTTCTAAACACTCCGGAGGGGATGGACGCCCATTTGGGGTTTAAGGGCAGTCATAAGAGAGCGCCAGGGGTCTGGAGGCGTAAACCCCAAATGGGCGAGCCAGTTTCAAAACGTTCAATTTTGTTCGAGGTCAAGAAAGGCGAAAATTTTAACCACAGAAATATGTTGGATATTTCGAGGATTAAAATTGTCGTCTGCCGCAGAGATCGGGCAAAAGGGGGCGTTTTGAAACTGGCTCAGTCGTCCATATCGGTGTTTGGTGCCAAGTGCACTATGAGAAAGGCTCTGAAAAAGAGTCTCACGCCCTGCTCCTTGACTCCGGCGGATGAGACGACTTCGTTGGAAGTCATCAGCATTGGAGTCAGGTAAGAAAGGAGGCCAACACATGCAAGTCCAAAACTGGATGAGTCCGGAGGTCGTAACCGTAAAAGAGGATACTCCGGTCATCGAGGTCATAAGGATTCTTTCGGAACATGACATACGCCACCTTCCGGTCACCAGAAACGGTCAACTGGTGGGCATGATCACTGAACGGGATGTCAAGGAGGCATCGCCTTCGAAGGTCTCCACGATGAATGACAAGGAACTCTACTTCCTTTTGGCCGAGATGAAGGCAAGAGACGTCATGACGCCGGATCCCATCACGATCCGGTCCGATCAGACGATGGAGGTGGCGGCCGTCAAAATGCTGGAACACAAGATCACGGGAATACCCGTAGTGAATCGGGAAGGTGAGTTGGTCGGGATTATCTCCCAGGGGGACGTCTTCAGAGTCCTCATTTCCATCACGGGAATCTACCAGGGAGGTGTGCAATTTGCGTTCAATCTGGAAGACCGGAGTGGAAGCATCAAGGAGGCGGCCAACGTGATTCGGGAAGAGGGAGGCCAGATAGTGAGTATCCTCAGTTCCACGGATACGGCGGATGAGGGTTTCCGCCATGTCTTTATTAGGATAAAAAAGGTGGAGGAGGAAAGACTCCGGAAGATAATCACCCGCCTGGAGCAGGATTTCATGTTACTTTACGTGATCAAGGACCCCCTCCAGGAAATATGAAGGAGGTCCTTTCTCAAGACCTGTGTAGATAGGCTACTCTATGAAGATCAGGGTACGTTGATGGACCAGCCGAATGACCACGAGGGATCGCCGATACGACCGCCGAAATGAACCTGCGGGGACCAGGCGTCGTAGGAGGCCACATAAGGCGTCCCGAGCCGGGGTCGTTCCACGATTCGGACGGGCCTTCTCGGGATGCGAACCGCTCGGTTATGCCTAGCCCGGTAAATATAGCGGCCGGCCCTTTTCCGCTCTCTCCGCGTCACCTGTCTGTCTGACCAGGCCCTCCTTTCAGCATGCCGCATTCTCCACTGATCACGCTCCAACCGCCCATATTCGCCCCGCGTCAGATCGCCGCTCCTTATCCCTTGATGTATCCTCTTCTGCTGGTTGTAATGTCGTTTTCCATAGTTGCCGGAGGCCCAAACCTGGGTTCCTGAAAGAAAAAACAGGGCCGATATGATGATGGAGATCAGAATTTTCGTCTTTTTCATTAGCATCCCCTCCTTTCATCCTTTTTGTTGGATTAGACGAAGGGGGGGCAGGAAAAGTTTACAGAAATTGTGACGGGGCAGGGTGAACTTGGAGGTTCGTGGTTACTGGTCTCGTTTTTTACTTCCTTTTCGGTTGCAGAGGCCTCCAAGGAATTGTCCCGCAAAAAAGGCCCCGATCAGGGCGGGGAAGGTGATGAATCGCCAACCCAGCCCGGACATGAGCCTGAGGGCGATCACCGCTGGGACAGGAACGTGAACGGCCAGGAACCAGGGAACCGAAAATCTGCTGACGCCGGCGCGCCAGTAACCAAAAGGCAGGTTCAAGAGGAGTACGGCCGTTGCAACGGCCCATAGGGTTTGTGTCGAATCCATCTTAAAATCGCAAAGACATGCAGGTCAGGCCCCCGTCCATTTTGCGGGCCTCACTGATATCCAGTTCAATAATTTCGCGTTTCAGGGCTTCAAGCTTCTTCTTCGTTTTCGGGAATCCCGCGGGCATGATGAGGGTGTTATTGATCAGCAGGGTATTTCCCGCATAGGCCTCGTCCGGGTCCAGGACCATTTTTCGATAGGGCGTGAAGATATCCAGTTCTGCAAAGGTCTTGGTGAGAATCAGGGTGTCATCCCCCAGGTAATTCACGCCGGACTTCAGGTGCAGGCCCGCTTCAACGGGTACAGGTGTCCAGATATGGTCGTGCTGCTCGAGGATACGACCCAGTTGATTGGCCCCCTCATTATTCGTGCGATGGGAGATGCCGATGAAAAAATGGTTGTCCACTGCCAGAACATCCCCCCCATCAAGGGTTCCCGGGGGGTGGATGTGGGCGATTTTCCGGTACTGAGCCAGGACGGGGGCCATCGCCTCTTGTTCACCCCTGCGGGCTTCTGCACCGGGGTTGGTGACAATCGCCACACGGGGTGTCACGATAGCGGTGTCTTCAACAAAGTGTGCATCCGGGTAGCCCGGCAGGGGCTCGAGTTCAATGACCTCAAGCCCCAGTGACCGGAGGGTCTCCACATAGGTTTCGTGCTGATGTGTCATCAACCCGTAATCGGGGGGCCCGAGAGAAGCGGTCGTCAGGCCCATGGCAAAATCGTCGCCCGGCTTTCTGGTAATGGCGAGGGTAAACATCAGTTATTGCTCATCATGTGGCTGACCGCCTTTTCGAGTCCGTCAAGGGTCAGCTCAAACATGGGAAAGATCTCGCGAATAGCGCCGATGGTTCGGGTATAGGGCCATTGATTCGCCATTTGGGGGTTGATCCAGATCGCATGGGGAAAGGTATTGGCGATGGACTGCAACCGTTCGTAGCTGGGCTTGTAAGTTCTCTCTTCGATGTGTATGGAGCCATCCGTAGCCATGAGTTCATAGGGCGCCATGCTGGCATCACCCACGATGACGATCCTGGTCTCCGGGTCCCGGCGAAGGAGTTCATCGACCCGGAAGGGTTTTCTGTATCGGGCGGGATCTTCCCACAGGTTGTCGTAAATGGTATTGTGGAAGAAAAAGGTCTTGAGGTCTTTGAACTGGGCCCTGGAATGGTTAAAGAGGGTCTGGACCACCTCCACGTAAGGATCCATGGACCAGCCCCCGTTGTCTATGGCCAGGATGACCTTCAATCGGTCTTTCAGGCTCCTCTCAAAGACAATCTCTATTTCCCCCCCGTTTTTCATGGTCTGGTAGATGGTCTCGTCAATGTTGAGCTGGTCTTTGGGCCCTACGGGAACCATGTTCCGCAACCGCTTCAGGGCCTCACCGATCTGCGCTTGTGTCAGGGGGCCTTCCTGGGAATAGTCCCTGTACCTCCTGTCCATGGCCACCTTCACGGCTGACTTGTTTCGGGAGACCCCGCCCACCCGCATTCCCCCCGGGTGGTAACCGGAATGTCCGACCGGAGAGGTGCCGCCCGTACCAATCCACTTGGCGCCGCCGTGATGTTCTTCAGTCTGTTCCTTGAGGCGGTCCATGAAATACTGGAGCAGTTCGTCCGGGGTCATCTTCTTGAGGGAATCCTCGTCTATCCCCATGGCACGGGCCAGTTCCTTCGGGTCCTTCAGCCACTCCTGCAGCATGGCCCGGGCTACTTCCGTCAGTTCAAACTCATCGGGCTCCTTCAATGCCGCACCCTTGAAGTGGTGGGCGAAGGCCTGGTCGTAGAGATCGAAATATCTTTCGCTCTTGACGAGGATGGCGCGCGCCGCGGTGTAGAAATCATCAATGGAGGTGATGAGTCCCCTGCCCAGGGCCTTCTGGAGCCTTAGGAACGAGGTGGGAGATACGGGAATTCCCACCTGTCTGAGTAGATAGAAAAAGGCCGTAAACATGGTCTGATCAAAGCCTCATCCTGGACACGGTATTTCGGGCAACCGCATAATCGGGACTTTTCTTGAAGAGCACACCCAGGTAAGGGATTTCACCTTTGATTAGTTTCTTAGCCTTGAAGTCGGGATCCGCTTCCAGTGCGCGTATCCAGTTTATGAGTTCCCTTGTGGCAGGCTTCTTTTCCACTTCCCGGAAATCTCTCATCTTGTAAAAGGCCTTTATGGAATGTTCGAGGAGGTCCTCACCGATGCGAGGGAAATGCACCTGGATAATCCTGCGCATCATGTCCGGTTCGGGGAAGGCGATGTGATGAAAATTACAGCGCCCCAGAAACGGGTCTGAAAGGTCCTTTTTCGCATTGGACGTAATGATGATGACCGGACGGTGTTTCGCACATATGGTCTTGTCGATTTCCATAATGTCAAACTCCATCTGGTCCAGAACGTCCAGCATGTCGTCCTGAAAGTCCGTGTCGGCCTTGTCAATTTCGTCGATCAGCAGTACCACACGCTCATCCGCCATAAATGACTGGCCGATTTTACCCATCTTGATGTACTCTTCAATATTGCTGACGTCCCTGCTGCTGTCACCAAACCGGCTGTCGTTAAGCCGGGTTAAGGTATCGTACTGGTAGAGGGCTTCCACCAGTTTCATGCTCGATTTGACGTTCAGGACGATCAACCGCATGTTGAGGGCCTCCGCTATGGCGTGGGCCAGCATGGTCTTACCTGTTCCCGGTTCTCCCTTGAGAAGAAGGGGCATTTCCAGTGCCATGGAAATATTGACGATCTTGGCGAGTTCCTCGTCAAGGACGTAGTTGGAAGCGCCCTGGAACCTACAGGTTGTACTTTCTGCATTCATATCTTTGCTCCTTGATAAAACGGTATTTTCAGTGACGTCACAAAATGCCGGCGTGGCGGCTCATGAACGCTGCCAGCAAGCGTAACTAACAAACTAACCATGATTTTGGTCCAGTCAACATAGACTATTGGTGATTTCATGTCAAATCATGGGAAGAGTTAAGACCCTATTTTTCTTGTCACATACCTTTCCGTGCCCTATCCTTACGAGGCCGTTTGAAGACGTGATCAAATTGAAGCAAAGGAGAAAAACGGATGCCGCTTGCCTTTGAATCCCTCAGCCATGGAGCCATTGCCTTCGGGTTCTTCAACATTGAATCGGACATGTTATTGCTGGAGCACTATTTCTTTTTCGCCAGTGACTTTTGTGAACACATACGCGCAATGGCGGCGATGGAGGGGGGGGCGATCCTTGAGAGGACCATTCCCGTGATTCATATCCCTTCCCGCGAAGACATAGGTGATCTCATGGGGCCATCCATGGGGTCCGTTTCAGCGGATTCATCGGTGCGGTTTACAGCAAGTTTCCGTTCCCGGAGAAGGAGGCGGACTTCAAACAGAACCCGGAAGGGGTAGAGACCCAGGATCAGGTCAGGGAGCTCATTAAGTACTATGGTGAGCCAAAGGAGATCAGGCTCGTCCTGGATTCAGAAAGGAAAGAGGCCCGATTCGGGGAGTACCGATTCGCTGCCGGGTGGTTTCAACAGCTGATTGCCTATGTCTGGCAGGGGGGATATCCCCGCTGGAGGGACGATAGGCCGCCCGAATACGTGGTCAGGATGAGAGCGGAACTGAAGGCCGGCGCTACAGGTCTGTTTGGGGGCTTTGGCTTCTCTTGAAGCTGCAAGGTGGAATTAATAGTGAACCGAAGGGAAGAGTTTCCGGTCCGTGTGAGGCAGAAAAAGGGCCGCGATGTATTCGTCCATGAAGGGCTGGTAGTTGGACAGTTCGATGTTGGTCATGGATCTTGAGATGTTCACGCATTTCTCAAGGGCGGTTTCGGAAAGGAGGGAGAGACGGGCGCCGGTCAGGGAACTGTTTCCAATGAATTTTATTTTTTCCACCGGGATGTCGGGCAAAAGGCCAATGGCAATGGCCTTCGGGATATTCAGAAAGTTTCCGAATCCACCCGCCACGTAAAAGGTGTCTATCTGATCAAATGAGAGACCGATATAGTCCGTGAGGGATTTGATGGCGGCAAAGACCGCCCCCTTGGATTTCATGAGGTTATCGATATCCGATTCGGCGACGACAACCGGCTCGCCCGTTTCCGTTTCTTCACCCGGAACGATGGTATACTGGGGAATACCATCTTCGATGGTCAGGCGCTCGTCTTTTCGGCTGCGGTGGAATTTGCCGTCCTGGCCGATAATCCCGTTTCTCACCAGTTCATGGATGATATCGATCAATCCGGAGCCGCAGATGCCCCTCGCCGGGGCCTGGCCGATGGTTTGATAGCTGATCCGGCCTTCGGATATCTGTATCTTTTCAATGGCGCCTTTGATAGCCCGCATGCCGCATCGTGTCCCTCCGCCCTCAAAGGCGGGACCGGCGGAGGCCGAACAGCAGACCAGCCACTCATTGTTACCAATGGCGATCTCCCCGTTGGTCCCTATATCGATGAGGCCCTTCACCTCCGGATGGTCGGCTATGCCGCAGGACATGACACCGGCCACGATATCCCCCCCGACATAGGAGGCGACACTGGGGATGGTCTCAAGGAATCCCTGGGGATTGATATGAATACCTATTTCCTCCGCGCGGATCTGAGGATATTCATCGGCTGTAGGCACGTAAGGTTCAAGGCGTATGGCACAGGGCGTAAGCCCGAGCAGGAAATGGCTCATGGTGGTATTGCCGGCGGCCACGGCGGCGGTAATGTCTTCCCGTGATATCCCCTGGCTCTCCACCAGCCTGTCTATGAGTTGATTGATATTCTTCACGATGGCCTCGTGCAGGGGGTGGAGTCCCCCTTTGCCGCAGGCATAGACCATTCGGGAGATGACGTCTTCGCCGTAACTGGCCTGGAGGTTGTGGGAACCTTCCACACCCCTAACGGTCATGGAATTGAAGTCAACCAGCTGGGCGACCACAGTCGTGGTTCCCACGTCTATGGCCACACCGAAATTCCGGTCCCGGGTATCCAGGGGTTCGATGCACTGGATTCGATAACGGTCCTTGTCTTTGGCCACGGTGGCCGTAACTTTCCAGTCATTTTCACGGAGCTTATCCGAAAGGCCTTTGAGACATTCCAGCGGAATGTCGAAGGAATGCCAGCCTATTTTTCGCCGCAACTCCCTGGAGACCCTTTCGATATCCGCGATATTGTCTTCCAGGGTCGGCACCGGTAATTCGAGAAATATCTTTCGGACCAGAGGTTTGTCATCTTCATCCCGGGCAGACGTTTCCGCCTCTCCGGTCATGATCTGGGCATCCTCCATCCTGGATTCGGGGGGAACTGTAATTTCCAGGTCCCCGTGGACCTCCGTCTGACAGGCGAGCAGATATCCCGATTCGATCTGCTCCTCCGAAAGCAGCCCCCGGGCCTGTTCCTCGGCTTCCGCCTCCCCCGCGGTGACCTGGACCTTGCATCCACCGCAAACGCCTTCGCCGCCGCAGAGGTTGTTGATAAAGACTTCAGCCGCCCGGGCCGCGTCGGCGATGGTGGTCCCTTCTTCAACTTCCACCGATTTTTCGTCGGGGAAGAATGTCACACGATAGGTTGTCATAATCTGCTTCTCGCTATTCCATGGTACATACCAGACATTTTTCTATAACATTATGCTCTGAAATAATAAACCCTATTTTCCCTTCCGTGTCCAGCCGCCAGGCATATCAACAGGTCAATCACCCTCAAAGGACCTTTACCACCTGGAGCCAGTCCGGGTGATTCTCATTAAGAGACGCGATGGTTTCACCGGACCCCATGACCTTCACCATTCCTCCCCGCCTCAATGCCTCCAGATTACCGGCAAAATCTCTGAAATGGTTTGTGGAAGTTTGCAGGACTTCCTCCCGCATGTGCTGTCGATCCCCGTCCGAATCCCCGCATAGATGACGAATCATGGAGATATGACCCTTGGCGTCGGGGAGCAGGGGCCCATCCAGCCCGCCAATCGCTCCGATGATGCTTTTTATGCGTTCCTCGTCGTCGAGCTTCAGTTCCTTGAGGAAGTTCGCCATACTGTCGAAGGCGTCAAGCGTTTCCAGGACGTTCGGGTCCCGGTAGGACACCAGGCTCAGGACCCCGGAGAGGCGATCGAACATGCAGAAGGCGCCGTAAGCACCGCCCTGGACCCTGACCTTTTCCCAGAGCCAGCCGGTTTGGAGATAGCGGGAGATGACGAGGGCGGATCCGTGAAATCGGTAACCCTCGCTGTAAAGATCGGTTCCCTTTCCCACATAGTTTATCCGGGAGGGAATGGTCATACCCTCAAAGGAGGGGAGAGACGTCCTGGCCCAGGGTTCCCGTTTCACAGGCGATTTCGGCAGGGTCTCAAGAAATTTCGTTACGAGCGGACCAATCTTGGACCCATTTTTTTCATCCAGCGTCACATTCAGAATCATGTTC
>Ga0315540_10000522_pt1 | contig 21912 bp, 18 predicted proteins | sample SalMarSW160110MG_FD_203677 | JGI IMG/M metagenome (GOLD analysis project Ga0315540, IMG submission 203677) | Salt marsh sediment microbial communities from the Plum Island Ecosystem LTER, Massachusetts, United States - Salt Marsh Sediment SW1601-10 ...
ATATAAACCGGGTATCCTGTCCATTCAAGATGCATTCCTGACCTTTAAATTACGCGATCTGCTAATTTATCCACAACTTACGACCAAGGAAAAAAATTATCCCGTTCACCGAACTTCATTCTGGACCATTCTGTATGCACGTGCAAACTTTATTCAATATAGTCAATTCCCACCATCCTGGGAAACCTCAAGCCCAACCATAAAAAGATTGGGAAGAAGAATCTATCTCCTCGCTTTATTACCTCTAATTATCATTTTACTTGGGTTTATCCTGGAAACAAAAAATTTATATAAGTGGATTGTGGACACAAAAAAGACAGATTCAATGCCTACCAGCGCTGGTTTATTGCTTCTGGCATGGTTGGGGTACCTGGCTTTTCAGATGGCTTATGCATTGCGATATCGTACCTTTTACATCATCAAAGACATTTATATCTATCCTGCAATCCTGGCGCTTACCTTATTCTTTGTGATTGGATATAACAATATTTATCGATTATTCCTAAGAAAGAAGCTCTGGCTGAATTATCTTTTTGTCGCTCCGATGATTCTTCTTGTTGGTTTCTACACACTTGATGCAATTGCTCTTTTTCTCCAATTAAAATTTCCCGGTTGATACACACAAATCCAATTACAACTGGCAGTCATTCTTGATACAATCACCACATGTCATTCGCGCGTCTGCTCTCAATCTGGCGCAGGGACCCACTGACTGAACCCAACCTGCCTGTCTGGCAGACAACGCCGCCGCGCCTCGCTGACCTGCGCCCCTTCCCACCCGACCTGCCGCCTGCCATTCAGGAATCCCTGCGAGGAAGCGGTGTCTCGGCGCTGTACAGCCACCAGGCGCTGGCCTGGCAGTATGTGCAGCAGGGGGACCATCTGGCGCTGGCGACTGGCACGGCCAGCGGCAAGACCCTGGCCTACAATCTGCCAGTGCTGGCAGCCTTGTTTGAGAATCCCGAAGCACGCGCGTTGTATCTCTTTCCCACCAAGGCATTGACGCAAGACCAACATGCTGCGCTAAAAAACCTCCTTTATGCGATCCCGCAGAGGAACACGCAACTTTCACCAGCCATCTACGATGGCGATACCAGACAGCATGAGCGGCTTGCCATCCGCAAGAATGCTCACATCATTTTCAGCAACCCTGACATGCTGCATACCGGCATCCTGCCGCATCACACCAACTGGGCGGATTTCTTCCGTGGTCTGAAGTTTGTGGTGATCGACGAGATGCATACTTATCGCGGTGTATTTGGGTCGCACGTGGCTAATGTCATTCGCAGGCTGAAGCGTGTGGCCGCCTTCTACGGAGCAACGCCGCAATTCATCCTGACCTCCGCCACCATCGGCAATCCGCAGGAACTGGCCGAACGGCTGGTCGAATCACCGGTGAGGCTGATCGACCAGGACGGCTCATCGCGCGGGGAACGGCATTTCCTGATCTTCAATCCACCGGTCACCGACCCGCTGCTGGGATTGCGCAAGTCTTCCCTGCTCGAGACCGTCCGTTTGGCGCAGGATGTGCTGGCCAGCCAGGTGCAGGCTGTCATTTTTGCGCGTTCACGCCGCAGCGTGGAGATTGTCTTGAAATACCTGCAAGAGAGCGCTCCTCAAAACCCTGAATTTGGGGATGGGTGGGAGCGGACGATTCGCGGGTATCGCTCGGGTTACCTCCCCGGTCAAAGGCGCGAGATCGAGCGCGGACTGAGGGATGGATCCGTCCGGCTGGTGGTGGCGACCACCGCGCTCGAACTGGGCATTGACATCGGCGGCCTGGGCGCAGCCCTTCTGGTCGGTTATCCCGGGAGCATCGCCTCCACCTGGCAGCAAGCCGGGCGCGCCGGACGCGGGGATGCGCCGGCTGCGGCTGTCCTGGTGAGTACGGCGGCCCCGCTGGACCAGTTCCTGGCGCATCATCCAGAATACTTTTTCGCGCGTTCGCCCGAGCAGGCGCTGATCAACCCCGATCACTTGCTGATCCTGCTCGAACACCTGCGCTGTGCAGCCTTCGAACTGCCCTTCCAACAGGGGGAAGCCTTTGGCCGCCTGCCAGCAGAGCAATTGCGTGAGTTCCTGGATTACCTGACCGAAGGTGGTGAATTGCATGCTTCGGACGAGAAATATTTCTGGATGGCGGACGCCTACCCGGCGGCGAATGTCTCCTTGCGCGCGGCTTCTCCAGACAACGTGCTGCTGCAGGTGGATGCCGGCCAGACCCCGGAAGAGAGCCAGCCCCGTACGCTGGGTGAGGTCGACCTGGCCTCTGCACCCTGGCTGGTGCATCCGCGCGCTATCTACCTGCACCAGGGCCAGCAGTACTTCGTCCAGGACCTGGATTTGGAGCGAAAGATCGCTGCCTTGATCCCGGTTGCGCTGGATTACTACACCGAACCGCAGCGCCGCAGCGAGGTACAGTTGCTGGAACAGTTGGATCAGTCCCCCGTGATGGGCGGGACCCGCGGATATGGCGAACTGCAGGTCAGCACGCAGGTGGTCGGATTCAAGAAATTACGCTGGTTCTCGCACGAGAACTTGGGCCAGGAATTGCTTGACCTGCCCCCGGCTGAGTTTCAGACCACCGGCTACTGGCTCGCGCTCGCTGAGGAAACAGTATCAGCGCTGCGCGAGGCTGGCGCCTGGTCCAACGACCCAAATGATTACGGCCCCGACTGGCCGCGCATCCGGGAAGCAGTGCGTGCGCGCGACGGCTACCGCTGCCAGGTATGCGGCGCGCCTGAAAACGGAAAACAGCACGAGGTGCATCACAAGACTCCCTTCCGGGCCTTCACTTCGGCCGCTGTGGCCAACCGCCTGGACAACCTGGTCAGCTTATGCCCGGCCTGCCATCGCAAGGTGGAGCAGAATGTGCGCATGCGCTCAGGGCTGGCGGGATTGGGCTATGTCTTGAGCAACCTGGCGCCGCTGTTCCTGATGTGCGATCCCGGAGACTTGGGCCTGCATAGCGACCCGCAGTCTCCGCTGGCATACGGGCAGCCGGCCGTGATCTTGTACGATAACGTCCCGGCCGGAATTGGCTTCAGCCAGAAGTTGTTCGAGCTGCATGATGAACTGGTAACCCATGCGCTGGAACTGGTAGGTGCCTGTCCTTGTCAGGATGGTTGTCCCTCCTGCGTCGGGCCCGGCGGGGAGAATGGGACTGGCGGCAAGCAGGAGACGCTGGCATTATTGAACCGATTAATCGGTACCCAATTGAGAAAGAAAGTCAAACCATGAAACCGAAATTTATCCCCTTGAGGTCGTATCGCGAATATTCGGTAGATGAGATGAAACAACGGGCTGCCGACTTTCGGGCCGAGATGCAACAGCGGCGGACTGTACGCACTTTTTCCAATCGCCCCGCGCCGCGCGAAGTGATCGAGGAGTGTGTGCGGACTGCAGGGACAGCACCCAACGGCGCCAACATGCAACCCTGGCACTTCGTGGTTGTCAGTGACCCGGAAATTAAACGCCAGATCCGCCTAGAGGCCGAAAAAGAGGAATACGATTTCTACACGCGCCGGGCCCCGCAGGAGTGGCTCGAGGCCCTGGCTCCGCTCGGCACGGATTGGCCCAAGCCTTTCCTTGAAGAAGCGCCTTACCTGATCGTGATCTTCGGGTTGAGCACCACGCGCCTGCCGGACGGACGGAAATTAAAGAACTATTACGTCAACGAATCCGTCGGGATCGCCACTGGCATTCTGATCACCGCCTTGCATCATGCTGGCCTGGCGACGTTGACTCATACACCAAGTCCGATGGCCTTCCTGAACCAGATCCTCGACCGCCCGGATAACGAACGTCCCTTCCTGGTGCTGGTGACCGGGTACCCGGCTGAAGGAACGCTCGTTCCGGAGATCCGGAAGAAAACACTGGCTGAGATTACCACCTTTATCTGACGTGCAGATGATGCTGGTTGGGGGAGGAAAGTCGGGCCGGCTTCGAAACAAATATCAAAATCCATCCTGGAACCCTACCCAAGAACTGCTAGGGCAGGATAAGGTGGGCTTAAGTTGCCGTTATGCCTGGCCTAAAGACAAGCTGGGAAGTACGTATTATTATGAAAGCATTATTGGTTTAGTATGATTCGCAGAAGGAGGCGATCATGGAAATCACAATGCACGCAGATGCACTTTGCACAGACGGATTATTCGGAAAAGTCTCCTGTGTGATCATTGACCCCAAAAAACGCACGATCTCAGACATCGTGATCAAAGAAAATCATTCCCCGCACACAAAGCGCGTGATTCCTGTTTGGCATGTCAAGACAACCTTGCCTACAAGTATCGAGTTTGATTTTGACCGTGAAAAGCTTCAGTCCTTTGACTTATTCGTAGAACCCCGGTATGTTGAGATTCCAAGGGTGATGCCGAATTATATTCTGGATGAAAGCGTCGGTACGCCAATGACATTTGTCGAGAACATCCCGGTGGTGGTCAAGGAAGAACACGTTCCAGCGGGAGAAGTAGGCATCCATCGGGGTGCGCAGGTACAATCCACGAATGGGGTTGTTGGTCGAGTCGATGAATTCCTGTTCGATGGGGATGATGAACACATCACGCACCTGGTCATGCGCGAAGGCCATCTCTGGGGTCAAAAGGATATTTCGATCCCTGTATCAGCTATCGACCGCATGCAGGGCGATACAGTCTATTTAAACCTGGATAAAAAAGGTGTTGAAAGTCTGCCCGTTGCCCCAATCCCGCAATAAGCCGATTTCTCTCAAGAGCTTAAACCGGTGCAACAAGCACCCTTCGTTTTAGCAACGCAAGGATACATTTCAGCGTTTGGCGACCTGTGCCAGACTCGCCAACTGCTCAGGGTTGGTGATGCTGTATTCGGTGCGGGTGATGTCGATAATGCCTTCGTCGGCGAAACGGTGCAAGAAACGGCAGACCATTTCACGCGTGGAACCGATCCGCGCAGCCATTTCATCCAGAGTCAGACTGCGGTTGATGGTCTTCCGCGATTCTTCCTGGGCGGTGTCGATCAGCAGTTTTGCCAGGCGGCCTGCCACAGGTTGAAAAGCCATCTCCTCTAGAATTTCATTTGCCCGTACCATGCGGTTGATCATCAACCGCGTCAATTCCCACGATAACTCCCCTTCGCTTTTCAAAAACGGCAGCATCCGTTCCCGCGACCAGATGAAGATCTCACTCGCCTCCCCGGCTTGCAGGGTGACCGGCATCGGCATCTCATCGAAGAAAAAGGCCAGCCCCCAGAAGATGTCCCCGGGGACGAAACTGGTCACGATCAAGCTGCGTCCTTCAGCCGATTCTTTGAGCGCCCTAAGTTTGCCAGTTATCACGATAAATAAATATGGCCAGATATCACCCGCATGGGTGACAAGTTCGCCTTTCTGATACTTACGTGGAATGGCAAGGTCGATCAACTCTTGATGTCTGGGCTGGGGCAGGGCGCTGAAGACTGGATTTTGAGCAAACAAGTCTACTGTAGAATTCATAGTATTCCCTTTTTTACAAGTTAACTATATCAGATAAAGAAAGCGCCCCTGGTTAGAATTTTGGCTGGGAGGGCACTTATTGTTCCTGACTGCTTGAAAGCAATGTGATAAGTTAACGAGAACAGGATGAGGATAAAACCCTACAAGTATTGTGTGCAGATTTCAACATTCGCGATATGCGGGATGGTAGCCAGCACACTTGCGATTATAATTTGTGGGCCTTTATGCACACCAACGCCATCACGGCTTATTACCGTACAGGCGAAGGCTTTTTACAGAGCAAGCTAATCAGAAATAGAGACAGGTTTTTTTAGCTGTCTAATCCCCTTGATCGTTTTAGGAGTACGCGATGAAGCCCGTTGCTGCCAAATTACATCTTTACTGGCCACTGATCAAAAGTACACAGACTGGCTTGCTGCTATCCACCGGGGTTGCCGGGTATTTAAGCGCCCACCATCAGGTCAACTTGTTGGTCGTGCTTGGGCTGGCTGGCAGCTTGTTCTTGTCGATCAGCGGTAGCACCATCCTGAATATGTGGTACGACCACGACCTCGACGCAAAAATGAAGCGCACGCATAAGCGTCCGCTGGCGTCAGGAGAACTCAGCCAACGGGAAGTATTTCGTCTGGGAATGGTCATCTCAATTCTCGGAGTGGGCTGGGCGATTGCGATGAGTGCCCTCTACGGGCTGGTGGTCTTTGCCGGATTATTCTTCGATGTGGCGGTCTATACACTCTGGCTTAAACGGCGCACCTGCTGGAGCATCCTCTGGGGCGGCATTTCAGGCGCCATGCCAATTTTGGCCGGGCGCGTGCTGGCTGAAGGACGGATCGACCTGATCGGCATTTTGCTGGCCTCGGCTGTGCTCTTCTGGATCCCGACACATACCCTGACCTTCAGCATGAAATTTTTCGAGGATTACAACGCAGCGGGTGTTCCGACTTTCCCGTCCACCTACGGTTTCGGTTTTACACGCGCTACGATCGCCATCTCGGCCGTACTGGCTTCCGTGGCTATCGGCAGTGCCAGTTTGTTGATTGGCATGCAGGCCGGGTTCTTGCGCCTGCTTGGCGTGCTGACCTCTGGCTTGTTGTTGTTAGCCTTTGCCACGCTACGCGTACAATCCGAACGGGTCAACTTCGGATTGTTCAAATATGCATCCTTGTATATGCTCAGTGCCATGATCTTGCTGTCCATCCGTGTACTGGTATAAAGCGATATGAAGACTACCAATGTCGACCGACTCTTGCTATTAACCACTGTGCTGATTGCTGCTTACCAAGTGGCTGTGGGCATTGACGGTCTGTCCACGCTGCCGATTACAGCCTATACGATTGGATTTGGGGTTCTGCTGGTGGCTGGCCTGTTGATGATCATCCTGGGGTTTGAAGTGCTCGACAGCCCGCTCGTGGTTATCGCTTCAACTGTGATTCCGTTAAGCCTTTCGCTGGGCCTGGTCTGGGAATATGTCGCTACATGGCGGAGCCTATACCTGTTCTTCGTCCTGTTCGGATTCCTGGCTGTGGTCCTTACTCGCTCGCTGCCAGTGGCCCAGCGCTGGCAGACTCTGGTGCTGGCCATGGTCCACGGGGTGAGCGGGCTGGTGATTTTCCTGCTGCCGCTGGTACTGGCCTTTGAGGGACAGGTGCTGCCCGGTTTCGCGCTGGTCGGCCTGGGGGGAGGGCTGATCGGGCTGGGTGGATTGCTGCTCTCATTTCTAAAGATTGGCAAACCGATCTTACCGCGCGAGACGATCTTCAGAATCCTGCCCGGTTTGTTGCTGCTGATGACGGCCGCTTTCGTGGCTGGTTTTGCCTTTCGCTAAAATTCCAATCATACAGTAAACCTCCCTGTGAGAACCACAGGGAGGTTGTTGGTTAATCACTGGCTGGCTCAGATTGCGGCGCAACTTTCTTGCGCGTGGCCAGCCGCCACAAAGCCCAGAAGACCAGCGCGAAAGGCGCGATGATCGGTACGATCACCAGCACTACCCAGACCATTACTTCCATCAGGCCCTGGTAAGCGGTTGTCAGCGTGCCAGTAGCGTCGTCGACGGTGCCCTGCAGGCTCCAGGGGGCGGGAGTCGGAGTAGGTGTGGGGGTGAATTCCGGTAGTTTGGGTTCCATGTTGATGGTGATGGTCGAAAAAGCCGAGCGATCCGAAAGGTAGTTCATGCGGCCCTGGATTTCCTCGATCTGGCTTTCGACCTCAGCCAATTGTTGATTGACGCGCAGAGCCTCGTCGACGTTTTGGGCCTGGTCGAGGAAGGCGCGGATGCGGTCCCGGGTGGCAATCAGGTTGTCGAGTTGGGATTGCAGGTCGACGTACTGGTCGGTGACGTCCTGCCCGGTGGCGTTTTCGTCCAACACCTTGAGTGACAGGTCACGCAGGCGGCGCAGGCTGCGCTCAAACTGGTCAACCGGCACGCCGATGGTAATGGTGGTGTATTTGTAGGATTTGTCGAGATAGTCCTGGTACCAGACACGCGAACTGATGATGTACCCGCCGACATCGGCCACAATCTGGGTGGCACGGTCGATGGCTACGTCGGTATCCTCGACCTGCAGTTTGACCTCAGCGTTCTTGATGATCTTGCGGTCGCTGCGGTAGGATGCGGCCAACACGTCCATGTCGACGTTCGCAGAACCAGCGCCGCTGTTGGTATCGGCCTGCGCAGCGGGCGCGATTTGGGTGGGCATCGGTGCAGGGGCACCGCTTTCCATGGCGGCGCGCTCGCCGGATTTGGGCGCAGTAAGACCATCGGTGTAGGGCATTTGCGTCGGCGCGGCTTTCGAGGCACAGGCTGCCAGCAGGACAATTCCCAGCAGGGCAATCATGGCAAGATATTTCGGGCGTGATTTCATGTTCTCCTCCAAAAGGGTGAAAGGTGGGCAACAGCACTCGCGTGTTATCTTTTGGACGGAGATTTGACTGATTTTGTTCCCCTCCTGAAAAAAGACGGTCACCGACTGGAGAGCACCCGTCTAAACTCAAAATGGATTATTAAATCCACTCGCTGTCTTCCAGTGTGCGTTCGTTTTTTACGTTCCCCGTATTGCGGGTGGACTTGGGTTCGAGCAGCAGCACCTGGACCTCGTTGTCGGCAACCGGCAGGTGCTCGATGCGTCTGGGGATGATAACGAATTCGCCTGCCCGGATTGTCAGGTCGCGCTCGCGCAGTTTGATGACCAGTGTTCCTTTCACGACCAAAAATAACTCGTCCTCGTCATCGTGATGGTGCCAGACAAACTCGCCTTTGAGTTTGGCCAGCTTGACATAGCTCTGGTTGAGTTCGCCGACGATCCTGGGCTGCCAGTGCTCGTCGAACAGGCTGAATTTTTCTGTGAGGTTGATCACTTCGCTCATCTTGACTCCTTTCGTCCCAGCCAGAAGGCAGCGGCCAGTGCGACCAGCCCGGCCGCGTCGAACAGTATAAAGCGTAAAATGGAAGCCTGTAGCAGTACGTGTCCGGGAGTGAGTCCGAGGAAAATCAAGCTCTCTCCCACCAGCCCGACGGTTTGCATCGCCAGGGCTAGTTTAAGCGCCAGCCGGTAGCGCAGCGGATGCCAGAGCGCGACCAGGTAAGGCAGGTTCCACATCAGGAACAGCAGGCCTGTTCCGCGCACGGCCACCGCGCCGGGCAGGCCGGAGAGTTCGAATCCGGGGGAATACGCATCCGGCCACAGGATGAAAGCCAGCGCGGCCTGCAGGTTCCAGACGGTGACGCTGAAAATCAGAAGGCGCGCAAGCCATAATCGGATATTGGCGCTCATCGTTCGGCGTTAAGTTCCCTGAAGAGGCCTTCCAGCTTCCCGGCCAGTTTTTCGCGGTCGAAGTGCGCTTCCAAATATTGCCGGCCCTTCAGACCCATTTCCCGCGCCTGCGGCTTATCCGCTGCCAGGGCGCGGACCGCCTCAGCCAGCGCCCCCGGTTCACCGGGAGGCACGAAGGAGCCGCAGCCGGCCGCCTCGACCACCTGGCGGATGACGCCGTCGATCGCCAGCAGGACCGGTCGCCCGGCGGCCATGTAGTCGAAGACCTTGTTCGGGTAGGTGGTCTTGTACTCTTCGAGCGGCTTGAGGATCGCCAGGCAGGCGTCGGCTCCGGCCAGCGCAGCCCCCATCTCACTCTTGGGTACCGGCGGCAGGAAAGTCAAGTTCTGTAATCCAAGTTCGTCCGCGCGCGTCTGCAAATTAGCCTTTTCCTTGCCGTCGCCGAGCAAAACGAACTGGATCTGCGCTTGGTCTTTCAGTTTCCGGGCTGCCTCCAGCACGACGCCCAGGTCGTTTGACATGCCATGCGCGCCGGCATAGAGCAGCACGAATTTATTTTCGAGCTGATGGGTTTTGCGGAAGGCTCGCCCGTCGTCGGCTGGATCGAACATGGACGGGTCGGCCCCGTTCGGGATCATTTCGACCCGCTGCGCCCCGCGACTGGTGACGTGCGCGATATACCCCGGGCTGTTGACGATTACCCGGTCAGCGTGCTTGTACAGGAAGCCTTCCAGCCATTCTGACATGCCGATCAAGAGCGGGCTGCGCAGCACGCCCACCGCGATGGCAAACTGCGGCCACAGGTCGCGCACCTCGAACAGGAATTTGGCGCCTTTCAGCCGCGCCAGCAGCCAGGCAGTCACGCCCTGGAAGATGGGCGGGGAGGTGCCCCAGACCACGTCCACGTTTTTGATACCCAGTCCGACCCAGAACGAGGAGGCCATGAACGAGAAAAACGCTAAAACGCGGTGCACGAAGGATTTGTGCAGGGCCTGGTAGGTATAGGCGCGCAGGATGGTCACCCCTATTCCCTGGTCCCCATCCATCTTTGAAGAAGATTGGGAAGAGGTGGGGGGGGCAGTGCCTGTCAAATACGAGACCGGGCTGGCGATCACGGTCACACGGTGGCCTTTGGATGCCAGGTAACGCGCCAGTTCGTGATGGCGCGTACCGCCGGGTTCGTCGAGGGCTGCAAAGGCTTGATGAATGAGTAGAATGTGCATGCTTATCGCGGGAATCCAAACTGGCTGGTGAAGGTCAGGCTCCCGGACGATTGTACTTCAACCGCCAGGGACAACGCCGGGACTTTTAAGCCGTACGTAGGGGAAACCCAGCCAAAGATTGGGCTGGCTGTTCCTGCGCCGTGCAGCAGTTTCCCGGCGCGGATCAGGGTGGGGGCGAGTTCAAGCTCAGCCGGATCGAGGCTGACTTGCAGGGTAATCCAGCCATGCGGAGATTTCAACCGCAGCTCGACTCCTGCTTCCCGTTTGGCAAGCTCCCACTCCCAATCCGGCAGCAGCCAGTGCAGGCGATAGCGATGGACCGGCTGCGGTTGGCTCGGATCGAGAGGATAAAGGTGATCCTCGATTTGCCAGAGGCCCTCCCGGCTGACCACGCTGCGCCGATGCCACAGCCCGTAAGCGCGCTGGCTGGCGTGCAGCTCCAATCGTCCCTGGCGCAGGTCGCCTTCGCCGCCCCAGGTGGCGTTGGCTGCCTGCCAGTCCAGGTACAGGAAGCGCCCGGCGCGGGTCATCTGCTCGCGCCCCTCCGCACTGATGGTATTGTGGACCAGTGTGGAGGTCAGTGCATTATCCCAGGGCGGTTCGGCATTGTACGAATACGTCCCGGGGTCGAGCGCCAGGTTGAGTCCGCGCCACCACAGGTCGAGATGCAGTTGGTCTGCATGACCGGGGCGCGATGTCAATTGTTTGGCGCGCAGGTAAGCCCAGGTTTCCCCCTGGTGGATGACTGGAACTAAGGATTGCAGGATTTCCAGGTAGGGGTCGGGTGCCGGCTGCTGTTGGCAGGGTGTGAGGCCAAACCACAAACTCATCTCATCCCACAAACCGGGAGCGAGGGCGTCCTGGGCCAGGAAAGCCCGGGCGGCTGCCTGTGTCACCGGACGGTAATCCGCAAAAGGCAGGCCGGCCAGCGGCAGGATGTAAGCGCCGTCGTTGGGTCCCAGGTTGGGGACTCCCCCGCTCCTTGGGTCGAGCAGCGCCAGCAGCCAGCGCGTGGCCTCGGCCAGCTTTGACCTGGATTTGGCGGTCAGGAAATCAGAGGCTGGACCACCCTGTTTCTCCCCCGGAATGGCCCGGACCCATAAAGCCAGTTGCAGCATCAGCCGCTGGTAGTTGGTGCTGTGCTGGACGTATTCGCCGTCCGGGCCGATCTGCGCCTCCAGGCCGCGGTTGAACCACTTCCGCCCCAACTCCCGCCAGGCCTTTGCCTGTGGGTGCTCCGGCAGGACCAGCCCGGCTGTCAGCAGGCTGGCTGCCTCGCTCAGCAGGTGATTGTTGTTCTGTGAGCGGGCATAGGGCAGCGTGGGCGGGATGCGCGCCGCGTGTACGGCGATGGCTTGCGCCAGTGCCGCGATCCGCGCCGGGGTGCTGGCTCCCGCTTCTCGCAGCAGGTGCCAGGCGAAAGTCCAGGTGATGATCCGCAGCGCGGCCTCCTGGGCGGAGGTCCAATTCAGGCCGCGGTAGGGTGGATTGGTGGATGTGAATCCCTCGAATTGCTTCCAAAAAAAATCGGCGTAGCTTTCGTCCCCGGTCAGGAAAAAAGCGCGTGCCAGGACGGTCGCCCAACCGAAACGGGCCGGTTCCCAGATGAATTTGACATCGCCTTGCGTGGGGATCTTGCCGGTCTCGTAGTCCGTCCAGTCGGCCAGAGATCCGTCTGGATCGAGCTTCAGTTCGACCGGCTGGCTGCCAAACAGGCGGATTTTTCCGCTGAGGATTTCATCGGCTTCGGCCAGCAGCTTGGTTTTGCCTTCGCCGCCGAGGACGGCCGATAGCTCGTCCCGTGTTGGGATCGGCAGGATGAACTGGAGCTGCAAGCCTGGAACTGCTTCCGGCGGATGGAGCACACGCCGGTAATGGCCGGTAGCCAACCCGAAGCGATACAACGCATTCAGCATTACCGCGGTCAGGCCCAACTGGCGGGCGGCTTTAATAGCGAGGGACAGGCGGGAAATTAATGACATATCGCTTACACAGGAGAGAAGGACCGCCCAGCGTATTTAGGCTTCGTCGGTTTCGCTGGCCACGCGGTTGATCTCAACCAATGTGGCACCGCGGGCTTTCTCAAGTCGCGCGAAGCGCTTGGAGAACTGGTCCATGGCATAGTTGACAAAGTCGTCTTCGACCAGGCCGAACGGGACGACAGCGTAGGCGGCGAAGGCGTCGCCGATGACACCAATTGCAGCCGGCAGCAGCGCGTTCATCTGCGTTTCGAGCGTTGCCCATTCGTCCGGATGCTCGGCCACCAGGCGCGAGAGCAGGTAGACGCCGTAGGCGATGTGGCGCGACTCGTCCTGCTTAAGCAGCCCGATGCCCTGACGCAACCCGGGCAGCAGGTCGTTGCGCTCCAGCATACTGTAGAAGGCGTGGTAACCGGTCTCAGCCAGTACGCCTTCGACCAGCATGTTGTAAGTCACCGAAGCGCGGATCTGTGCTGTTGGGCTTGGGTCGTCTCTGAGCGCCTCAAGTGCAGAAGGGAGCGCCTGGTAAAAAATGGCGCGGTAATTGTCGGTGTGGTAGCGGGAAAGGTCCGCGGGACTGCCGGCAACTTCGTCGAGAAAGCGGCGGAAGAAGTCGGTGTGTTTGGCTTCCTCGAACAGAAAAGTGGTCAGGAACATTTCTTCTTCGAGACGGCCCTCGGATGCGATTGTGCCGATCAGCGGCAGCAGGTTGAGGGTCACGGCCTCTTCGCCAGCCTGGAACATGGCTGTCAGGCGCCAGATCAGGTCTTTTTCCTGATCTTTCAGTCCAGCCCAATCGGTCTTATCGGCAGACAAATCAATATCCGCAGGATTCCAGATGCCCAGCTTCTTGGCTTTTTCGAACAAGCGCATGGGCGGCAAATCGCGATTTAGACCGCGGGTGGTTGTGGCGAATGAGGTGTGGGGCATGCGTGCTCCTACGTCAAGATGATTTTCTCGCCGTCTTGGCGGATAGACTCCACTGCTGCAAAGGTGGCTTTCGTCACGCCGAGCAACTGCTCGTACGGGATCGGCGGCTGACCGCCCTCATGGATTACTTTTATAAAGGCTTTCCACTCGTCCACCCAGCCTTTATCCTGTGCGCGCTTGATGGTCCTGCGTTTGCCGTCCTGCACTGTTTCCAGTGTGCGGAAGTCATCCAGCACGGCGATCTTGCCACCGCAGAAGACTTCGATGCGCTCCTTGGGAAAGGATTTATCGCCATTGGCCAGGTAATCCACCACGCCAAGTGAGCCGTTTGGGAAGCTGAATGCCATGGATAGATTATCTTCGCTGTATTTGCCGCCATCTGGCAGAGCCTGTGCACTGACAGATTCTGGAGCAGCACCGACCAGGAAGGTGAGGAAGTCCACGAAATGGCAGCCCTCGCCGATGATCCGCCCGCCGCCGACCTCAGGGTCCTGTGTCCAGTGGTTGCGCGGGATATACCCGGCATTGACGCGGTAGTGGATGTGCATGGCTTCATTCCGGTTGGACATAAATGCCGCCAGCTGCCGGGCCAACGGTGCAAACCTGCGGTTGAACCCGACCGTCAGAAATGGACGGTCTGCGGCGGTCAACACCTCCCTGACCGCTGAAAGCTGATCATTATTGATCGCCAAGGGTTTTTCGACAAAGACGTGTTTGCCAGCCTGCAGGGCTTTGATCACCAAATCAGCATGGGTATCGTGGCGCGTCAGGATGGCAAGCGTGTTGATCTGCGGGTCGTTCAGGATCTGCTCGTCATTGGAACAGGCATACTGGAAGCCGAATTTTTTCCCGGTGTGCTGGGCATGTAATCCGCCCGCGGAGGCAATGCCGACCAATTCGAGGCCATCCACCTTTTTCAGGGCGGGCAGCAGCGTGGCGTTGGCGTACAGACCGGCGCCGAGCACACCCAGTTTTACACTAGCGGTCGAAGAGCGAGAGATAGTGCCTAAATCCACCTTTTGGCGGGCTTCTTTTTCCCCTTGATGATAGGTCAGCAGAATGCCCAGGAACGCTTCTTTCTTCTTCCCGGTGATGATCTCGTACGCCTCTGCGGCTTTTTCGATCGGGAAGCGGTGAGTGATCAGCGGTTGGACCTTCAACTTTCCACTATCCATCAGGCTGACGCAGGCCTCGAAATTCCGGCCCTCGGTCCAGCGCACGTAACCGGCGGGGTAGTCCTGGCCCTTCTCTTCATAAGACGGGTCGTAGCGGCCGGGTCCGTAGGAGCGCGAATTGATGAAGTTCAGTTCTTTTTCGTAGTAGATTTTGCGCGGGATCGTCAAACCGACCGCGCCTGTCGCCACAATCCGCGCCCGGTCACGGGCGATGGTTCCGGCCAGTTCGACCGGGTCGTTTGAAGGAGTGTCGGCGCAGATCAGGACGGCATCGAAGCCGCGGTTGGCGGTAAAAGCCTGGGACTGTTCCTCCGCGTCCTGGCGGGAGCAGGCCGAAATCCCGAATTGATTCGCGAGTTTGACCCGCTCAAGGTTTAGGTCGATGCCCATGACCCGGCCTCCGGCTGCAGCTGCAAATTGAACTGTCAACAAACCCAGGAGCCCCAAGCCAATCACGGCCACGTTATCGCCAAGCCGGGGTTCGGCCAGACGAAAACCATGCAGGGCGATGGCCCCCAGGGTAGTGAAGGCGGCTGATTCGAAATCGACCGAGTCGGGCAGCGCTGTCAGCAGGTTGCGCGGAACCAGGTTGTATTCGGCATGGACGGCGTATCCGCCGCCCGCGCAGGCCACGCGTTGGCCGACCTTGAAGCCCTCCATATTATCACCCAGGTCGATGATGGTCCCGGCGGAGGAGTAGCCCAGTGCCATCGGTTGGTCGAGGCGGTTGAAGGCTGACTGCAAAGTAGGGATCACGCCTTCGCGCTGCATTTTATCCAGCACCTGTTTGGCCAGGTCGGGACGCGATTGGGCTTTGCCGACCAACGATTTTTCTGCGAATTCGACCAGCATACGTTCGGTGCCGGCCGAAACGAGCGAGGCGGCTACTTTGACCAGCGCCTGCCCGGCCCCAGGGCTGGGAACCGGGACTTCCTCAACGACGGTTTTGCCGTCGCGTAGATTTTGCAAGAGTTGTTTCATGGGAGATATCCTGAATAGTCTCTTTCCAACCGAGTATACCCTAAAGTCCCGGTTAGAAATTTATATGAAACGCCCGGCCCCGGGCTCTCCAAACCTTGCATCGTACCTGTTTCTATGCTAAAATCTCATCCACACCAATACGGCAAGCACCGAAAAGTGGGCAACCCCCACTTTTCTGCTTGTAAGGCAATCTAGATATATTTGGAGCAATTTTTAGCATGAAAAACGAGTTTGCCCTGGCTTTCAACGAAGTGTTGGAGGAAAAACAACTGCCGAAGGAGATCATCCTGGGGGCAATCGAGTCCGCCATGATTTCTGCGTACCGCCGGTCTGTTAATGCTTCGAACGCACAGGAAGTCCAGGCCAAGGTAGATCCCGAAACCGGGCAGGTGACCATCTTCGCTGAGAAAGAAGTGGTGGAAGATGTGCAGGATGAGCGCACCGAGGTGCTGCTCGACATAGCCCGCCAGGTCGAACCGGACGCCCAGCTGAATGATATGGTGTTGGTCGAATCCACGCCCTCTGATTTTGGCCGGGTTGCTGCGCAGACAGCCCGTCAGGTTATCCAGCAGCGTATCCGGGAGGCAGAACGCAGCGCGCAATTGGAATATTTTGAGCGCCAGTTGGGCGAGATTGTCAGCGGTGTGATCCAGGCAGTTAGCAATCAAGGTGTGACGATTGGCCTGGATATGAAGGCCGAAGGCCTGATGCCCAACAGTCAGAAGATTCCCCGCGAACATTTTAAAGTTCACGACCGCATTCGCGCGGTAGTGCTCGAGGTCAAGGATGGTTCACGCGGACCGCAGATCATTTTATCTCGCGCGCATCGTAATTTCCTGCGCCGCCTGCTCGAAAACGAAGTACCAGAAATCTATCACGGCATCGTTGAAATCCGCGCGATTGCTCGCGAACCGGGACAACGCGCGAAGGTGGCTGTCATGGCTACCCAGCCCGGCGTCGACCCGGTTGGCGCCTGTGTTGGCATCCGCGGTGTGCGTATTCAGGCGATTGTGCGTGAATTGCACGATGAGAAAATCGATATCATCGAGTGGAATCCCGACCCGGTGATCTATATTTCCAAAGCGATCAGCCCGGCGCGTGTTACCGGTGTTTTCCTGTCTGATAATGGTGATGCCGGAAAGACAGCGACAGTCGTGGTGACTGAGGATCAATTAAGTCTGGCAATCGGCCGCGATGGGCAAAATGCCAGATTGGCGGCCAAGCTGACCGGCTGGCGGATCGACATTAAGAGTCTGGTCGAGGCAGCTGGTGATTCGATTGCCAAGCTGCAAGCGGATACTGAATTGGCAGCCATGCTGCCAGTGGCGGTCGAGAATGTTCCGACGGTAGAGAAGATTCTGACCAAGAAGGCCGAAGGGCGCCCCGTTACTCCCGAAGAGTACCAGCAACTGGGACAGTTTGTTGATCGCGTCGAACACCGGACGCTGCAAATTCAGGAAGAGGCGCAAAAGGCTGAAGAAGAACGCATTGAAGCCGTTCGGGCTGAAATTCCGGCCGTGGCCTTTGAAACTCCGCTCGACCAGCTCGGTTTGACTGATCATGTCTATACGATCCTGACCGAGGGTAAACATGAAACCATCGGTGATTTGATGCTTGAAATGAAGCTCGATCCCGAAAAAGTGCTTGGTTTACCCGGCATTGGTCCGAAGGCCATGGAAAACCTGGAGAGCGTGTTGGCCGATGTGACCTTCCCTGAGCCTGAGCCCGAACCGGAAATTGTGGAAGAGATTCCGGCCGAAGCCGAAGTTCAGGCGGAAGGCGAGGCTGTTCCCGAAACCGTGACTGAATCTGCAGTCGAGGTTGAACCCGAAGCCGCAACAGTGGAAGAAGCCCAGATTGAGGCTGTCCCCGAAGCAGTCGAGACGGCTGCGGCCGACGAAGTCGAAGCGCAGGAAGTACCCGAAAAAGTTGAAGAAGTTGACTTCGATAAAATGTTTGCCATCTCTGAAGAATTGCTCAAGGCACGCGAGAGCGAAGGAGAAGAAGATGAAGATGGCGATAAAAAGGATAAGAAGAAGAAAAAGAAACACGTCAAGCTGGAATACGATGAAGAACTTGGCGAAGTCGTAAAACATAAGAAACACAAGCGTGGTGGAGACGGTTGGGAAGAAGAATGGTAATTCGTTTCCTCTTTCTCCAGTTTATTTACGAATGAATTAGGCCGGAGTAGAGGCTTTGGAACAAGGTGGCTAAAAAACCTGTTAAGCGCGTCAAACACATCCCTCAGCGAACCTGTGTAGGTTGCCGCAGCGTGTTGTCCAAGCGAGAATTGATTCGCATTGTCCGCACGCCGGAGGGGGTGCAGGTGGATACAACCGGTAAAATAGCCGGGCGTGGCGCTTATTTGCACGACCGCCGCACCTGCTGGGAACAAGGATTGAAGGGCAGTCTGGGGAAGGCCCTGAAAACTGAGTTGACCGCTGATGAAAGTAAATATCTGGAAGCCTTTATGGATACGCTCCCTGTGGAGTCGGAAGAGACTCCTGTGAACGGATAAACGCGCCATGTGATCGACCGGTCAGTTTTCGCTCACGTGGCATGCAGCAAGGCTTCTGGGAAGGATTTCCGCAACACCATCTGGGGGATGGATGGCGGAGATGACGAGTATCCTACCGAAGGAGTTGTCCTTATGAGCGAAAACGGGAACAAGAAAATTGAAATCCCTGCTAACATTTCAATTCGTGATTTAGCACAGATCATGGAAATCAGCCCCATTCAGATCATCAAAACCTTGATGAGTAATGGGGTCATGGCTAGCATCAATCAGCAGATTGACTATGATGCGGCAGCGATTGTCGCCGCAGATATGGGCTTCGAAACTGTTCTTGAATCGCCTGATGATGTTGAAGAAAAAGAAACTGGCGAAATCCCGCTCTGGCGACGCCTGATCGCTGACGAAGACGAGTCGAAACTTGTAAACCGTCCACCGGTTGTGACTATTTTGGGACATGTGGATCACGGGAAGACCTCTCTGTTGGACGCGATCCGTCAAACTAATGTCGCTGAGGGAGAAGCCGGTGGCATTACCCAGCACATCGGTGCTTATCAGATCGAGCACCAGGGCAAGGCGATAACTTTCCTCGACACACCCGGTCATGCTGCGTTTACTGCCATGCGGGCACGCGGAGCCCAGGGAGCCGATATCGTTGTGTTGGTCGTAGCAGCGGATGATGGAGTGATGCCGCAAACCAAGGAAGCGATTGCACATGCCAAAGCGGCGCGAGTGCCGATTGTGGTGGCTTTGAATAAAATCGATAAGGCAAATGCCAATCCTGACCACGTCAAGCAGCAACTGGCGGAATTGGAGCTTGTTCCCGATGAATGGGGCGGCAATACCATGGTTATTCCGGTTTCAGCCAAGCAAAAAGAAGGTATCAGCGACTTGCTGGAAGCGATTCTGCTGGTCTCGGACAATTCGGATATCCGTGCCAACCCGGATGGCAAGGTGATTGGCACAGTCATCGAGGCGGAGCTGGATAAGTCGAAGGGGGTCATGGCGACATTGTTGGTTCAGAACGGGACATTGAATGCCAGTGATGTCGTAGTGGCCGGGATGTCCAATGGGCGTCTAAAAGCGATCTTTGATTTTCGCGGCAATCCAGTTACTACTGCCGGCCCGTCCATGCCAGTGGCCGTGATGGGTTTGGACGACGTCCCAGCCGCGGGTGATGTGTTCCGTGTGGTCGACTCGGAGAAGGAAGCGCGTCAAATCGTCGGGGAACGCGTGATTGCCCGCAAACAAAAAGCAGATACTGGCAAAAAAGCTTCCCTGGAAGACTTGTTTGCGTTATATCAAGCCGGTGAAACGCGTGAACTGCGGTTGATCATCAAGGCTGATGTCCAGGGGTCGCTTGAGCCGATTGTCGGTGAATTGGAAAAGCTGGGTAAAGGCGATATTGCCATCAATGTGCTCTACTCCGAAACCGGGAACATTGGTGAAAACGATATCATGCTGGCTTCGGCTTCCCAGGCAATCGTGATTGGCTTCAACGTCCAGGCTGACGTCGCGGCTCGTCGTTTGGCGGAAGTCGAAGGTGTCTCGATCCGTCTTTACGAGATCATCTACCGCATGAGCGAAGATATTGAAAAAGCGCTGAAGGGGATGCTGCAGCCAGATTTCATCGAGAAGCCGATCGGCAAAGCAGAAGTCCGAGCCGTCTTCCCGATCTCCAAAGTAGGCAGGATCGCTGGCTGCCGTGTAACAGACGGTGAATTGCGTCGTAATGCCAAAATTCGCTTGTATCGCGGCGAAGATTTGCTTTTCGAAGGCGAAATGTCTTCGCTGAAGCATGAGAAGGACGATGTGCGAGAAGTCCGTCAGGGTTTCGACTGTGGGGTTGGTTTGAAGAACTTCCATGATATCGAGGTCGGTGACCGGCTCGAGTGCTACGTCTTGGAAAAATCTTCGTAGATTCTATTGGGATTGTTCTGAAATCGATCCTCGAGTAATGTAGAATTATGCCATCCGGAATTCGCTTACAACGCATTGCTGACCGCATCCGCCGGGAACTCTCGGAAATGTTGATCCGTGACATCAGAGACCCGCGTCTGGAACAGATATTTGTAACCGATGTCAAAGTCGACCGGGAACTGGCATTTGCTGATGTGTACGTGTCGGCAGTGGAAGGCGCGAGCCGCTCCGAGGAAATCCTGGTCGGATTGGAGAGCGCCAGCGGGTTTATCCGTCGGGAGTTGGCTGCTCGCGTAGAGTTGCGGGTTTTCCCCAACCTGCGTTTTCATTGGGACCCAACCCCGGAACACGCTGACCACATCGAGCGTTTGTTAACAGAACTTAAGAATAAATCTAAGAATGACTGATATAATTTCGCGGTTTTTATTGTGATGTTTCATCCCGTCACAATTGAGGCACGGAATTCGGAGGTTTCTGAGAATTTATGGATGAACCATTGAGCGCTAAAATCAAGGAACGCTTGGCTGCTGCTAATAAGGTGCTGATGGCCTCGCACGTCCGACCGGACGGCGACGCCATCGGTTCTCTGATAGCTTTAGGCTTGGCTTTGCAGAACGCAGGAAAAAATGTCCAGATGGTGCTGGCGGATGGTGTACCGTCCTCCTTCCGTAATCTGGAAGGCAGCCAGTTGGTGCGGACTTCGCCTGAGGGTGAGTTTGATACATTCATCGTCGTCGATTGTTCTGATTTAAAGCGAGTGGGTGATCAGCTCCAATCATTCGGCCAACCCGACCTCAATATTGACCATCATGTTACCAATGAAAAATTCGGAAAGCTGAATCTGATCGAATCGGAAGCGGTAGCCACAGCGGCCATTCTGACCGATTACCTGCCGGCCTGGGGATTTGAGATCACCAAGCCGATTGCTGCCGCCCTGTTGACTGGTATCATCACTGATACTCTCGGTTTCCGCACGTCCAACATGACTCCCCAGGCGCTGCGCCAGGCAGCATTGTTAATGGAAACAGGCGTTGATATGCCTGAGTTGTATATGCGCGCACTGATACGCCGCACGATCCCGGCTGCGCGCTATTGGGGCGCTGGCCTTTCAAAGCTGGAAAATTCAGACGGCCTGGTTTGGGCTACGTTGACATTGGAAAATCGCAAGGAAAGTGGTTATTCTGGCAATGATGACGCCGACTTAATTAATATCATTTCGTCGATCGACTGTTGCAAAGTTGGGATGATCTTCGTCGAACAAGCGGACAATCGTGTCAAAGTATCCTGGCGGGCTCTGGACTCCAGAATCGACGTTTCGCCGGTCGCAACGCATTTCGGCGGAGGCGGACATGCTGCCGCGGCCGGAGCCGATATTCCCGGTAAGTTGAGCGAAGTCCAACCCCTGGTCTTAAAGGGAACAAGAGAAATGCTAGGGTTAGAGAATTGAACCACAAACGTAGGGGAATTGGTTTCCAAATCAGGAGGAATACAATACGATGAATAACCAAGATATGCAGAACGCCATCTCCGGCGTATTGGTGGTGGATAAACCGGTGGGTATGACCTCGCACGATGTGGTCCAGGCTGTCCGCAACGGGACAAGTATCCGCCGCGCCGGACATACCGGCACGCTCGACCCGCGCGCATCCGGCGTGTTGGTCATTTTGGTAGGCCCGGCTGTGCGTTTGAGTGAATATGTTTCGGCCGCGGACAAGCGCTATCAAGCCATCATCCGCCTGGGGTCTTCGACCGATACATTTGACGCTGACGGTACTTTTACCCGCCAGGATGAACCTGTCAATGTGACCGAGGAACAATTTGAGAAAGTCCTCAAAACCTATGAGGGCGAGATCGAACAGACCCCACCGCCGTATTCGGCTGTCAAGGTCAAAGGACGCAAGGCTTACGAAATGGCCCGCAAGGGAGAAGAGGTGAAACTCGAACCTCGCATT
>Ga0315540_10000525_pt1 | contig 21861 bp, 18 predicted proteins | sample SalMarSW160110MG_FD_203677 | JGI IMG/M metagenome (GOLD analysis project Ga0315540, IMG submission 203677) | Salt marsh sediment microbial communities from the Plum Island Ecosystem LTER, Massachusetts, United States - Salt Marsh Sediment SW1601-10 ...
AGCCGCTCGCGATGACGTCGCAGCAAGCCGAGGAGATGGTGGCGGCGTGCGCCGAGGCCGGAGTGATTCTCGCCGAGGCGTTCATGTACCGCCACCACCCGACGTGGGTGGAGGCCGTGCAACTCGTACGGTCCGGCCGGATCGGAGAACTCGAGGCGGTGCAGAGCTTCTTCAGTTACTACAACGACGACCCGGCAAACATCCGAAACCGTGCCGGCAACGGCGGCGGAGCCCTCATGGATGTCGGTTGCTACAACATCAACCTCTCGCGGATGCTGTTCGACGGCGAGCCGGTAGGCATCAGATCGGCGGTACGCCGAGATCCGGTGATGGGCATCGACACACTCACGTCTGCCGTGCTCGAATTCCCGGGCGGAGGGCAGGCCGCGTTCACGTGCGGGATACGATCCGAACCGGATCAGCGGGTCCATGTCGTTGGAAGCCGAGGTCGCATCGAGATCGATATCCCGTTCAACATCCCGTGGGATCGGGAGACCCGGATCTTCGTGACGTCGGGGGGTGAGCCGCCGGTGGCGCCGGCAACCGAGACGCTGACGTTCCCACCAGCCAACGCCTACACGATCGAAGCCGAGCTCTTCGGTGAGGCGATACTCACGGGCGGTGCCTATCCGGTCGGACCTGAGGATGCGATCGCGAACATGCGGGTCATCGACGCAATCCTGGGAGGTTAGGAACCCGGTTTCACACTCGGACGGGGGTCGGCACTAGTCGTGCAGATGCTCGATGTCTTGTTGCGTGGTCTCGTCCGGCCGCTTGCCCATGATGATCATCGCAAGGACTTCGTCCTTGGTCACTTCGTCCTTGTTCACAGTACCCACGAGCTTGCCGGTCGCCATCACACTGATACGGTCCGCGACGTCGAAGACGTCGTGGATGTCGTGGCTGATGAGGAAGATTCCGATCCCCTCTGCTTTGAGCTGCCTGATCAGCTCCCCGACCTGCGCCGTTTCGGCCGGACCAAGTGCCGCGGTCGGCTCGTCCATGATGAGAATGCGGGCGTTGAAGTACACAGCCTTGGCGATCGCCACCGACTGGCGCTGGCCGCCTGAGAGGGATGAGACCGAGGACTTGAAGTTCAGGAATTTCGGGTTGAGCCGCCCCATCACCCCGCGAGTTGCATGCTCCATCGCCGAGTAGTCGAGGGTTCCCCATCGGCTCACCAGCTCGCGCCCGAGGAACATGTTGCCAGGTGCGTCGATGTTGTCCGCGAGCGCCAGAGTCTGGTAGATGGTCTCCACCCCAAGGTCCTTGGCGTCGCGCGGTCCCAGGATGTCCACCTGTTCCCCGTCGATGAAGATCTCACCTGAATCGGCCCGATGCGCTCCTGACAGGGTCTTGATGAGAGTGGTCTTGCCTGCACCGTTGCCACCGACCAGTGCGACGACCTCGCCGGGAAAGAGATCGACGGTGACATCGTCGACGGCATGGACGCCGCCGAACGCCACTCGGATGTGTCGGAGCTCAACGAGCGGAGGCCGATCTGTCCTTGTGCTGGTCACGTCGTCACCCGCTTTCGGAAGAGCGAGTCGATAGCCACGGCGATAACGAGGACGATGCCGATGACGATCTGCTGGTACGCAGACTCGATACCCATGAGGACCATGCCCGACTGAAGCGACTGTGTGACGAGCGCTCCGAGCACGGCTCCCGGGATTGTGCCGATACCCCCGAGGAGGGATGTCCCGCCGATGACGGCGGCCGCGATCACGTACAACTCGCTCAGAGTTCCCAGGCCGCTCGTCGCGGCGTTGAGACGTCCGATGGAGACGGCGGCGGCAATCGCCACGAGCACCCCCATCAGGACAAAGGTCTTCACGATCGTGCGTCGGGTGTTGATGCCGGCCAACTCGGCGGCCTCGGGGTTTCCACCGATGGCGAAGACGTAGCGGCCGAATCTGCGGCGAGTGGCAACAAACGCCATCACGAGCGCCACCCCGAGAACGATCAGCACGGGGTTGGCCAGACCGAGGGGTATCTGCAGCCCGCCCGCCGGATAGGCGATGCCATGTTCGACGGCGTACCGCTTGGCCAGGTTTTCGGCCATGTAGTAGTGGTTGAGCACGAACATCGTGCCCAGCACGGCTCCGCATCCGATGACCCCGACGGTGATCTCGGCCCACATGGGTCGGATACGGAAGGCGAACTTGATTCGCTGGCGACGGCTGTTCCACAGCAGAAAGACGATGCCCAGACAGAGGACGGCGCCAATGATCCAGGTCCATGTCTCGCCGATGGTGCCGCGAGACCCACCGCCGAGAAGCTGGAACGTTCTATCCATCGGTGCGATCGTGCGACCCCGAGAGAGGGCCCACGCGCCGCCCCGCCACACCAAGTATCCGCCCAGGGTGACGATGAAGGAAGGTACTCCCACATAGGCGACGACCGCTCCCTGGAGAGCCCCGATCAGGGCGCCGATCAAGAGACCGAACGCGAGTGCGATCGGGAAGATCGCCCAGTGCCCGATGCCGAGCCAGTTGGGGAGGACCTCGGTCTGGACGACTGCCATCGCCATGCCGAGCATCCCCAGCATCGATCCCACCGACAGGTCGATGTTTCGAGAGACGATGATGAGGACCATTCCCGAGGCCATGATGGCTACCACGGCGGTTTGGACGGAGAGGTTCCACAGGTTGCGGGCCGTCAGGAACGTGCCACCGGAAAGAATATGGAAGACGATCCAGATAACGGCGAGGGCACCGAGCATGCCGAGGAGACGGTTGTCGATCTCGGCCACTCGAAAGCCGTTGCGAATTGAAGAGATGTGGAGGAGCTTCAGAAGCGACGAGAACCACGACCGCTCTGCCGACTTTGGGTCGTCGATTGGGGCTTCAGTGGTGCTCATTCCGTCCACATGGTAGAGAGGGTGCGCGCTGCGCCCGCAAAATCGCGGACGCAGCGCATCTGGTCATTCCGTCACGTCTCGACGACTCACGGACAAGCGTCGACTGTGCCCGAAGGGACACCCGCGCACAGGGTGGCCTGGTCGATCCAGCCGGCGTCGACAACCACGTTCAGGTTGTCCTTGGTGATCGCGATAGGCGTCAAGAGGATCGTGGTCAGGTCGTTACCACCCGGCGAGTGGAAGGTTTGCACCCCTTTCACATCGCTGAGCGCTGCACCCTGGGCGAGCTGAACCGCCGCTTCGCCGGCGGCCTTGCCCAGCTCCCTCGCATCCTTCCACACCGACACCGTCTGGGTACCGAGTGCGATACGGTTGAGGGCGGCCTGGTCTCCGTCCTGGCCCGAGACCGGGATCTGACCGGCGAGTCCCTGCGCTTCGAGGGCGGCCACCACACCAGTGGCCATGCCGTCGTTCTCGGAGAGCACGGCGTCGATGTTGTTGTTCTCTTGCGTCAGGAACTGCTCCATCTCGGTCTGCGCCTTGGCCCCATCCCAGTTGTCTGTATAGGTCTCACAGCAGATCGTGATGTCTCCCGAGTCGACGGCGGCGCCGATGACCTCGGTATAGCCCTCACGGAGGAAGTCCGCGTTGGCATCTGCCTGGTTGCCCTTGATGATGGCGTACACGCCCTTTGGCACGAGGTCGTAGACCGCCTGCGCCTCCAACTTGCCCACCCCGACGTTGTCGAAGGTGATGTACAAGGCATCAGGGTCCTCGATCAACCGGTCGTAGGCGATGACGGGAATTCCCTGATCGATGGCGCTCTGCACCGCCGGCAGGATGGCCGTCCCGTCCTGGGCGAGGATGATCAGGACGTTGGCACCCTGTGAGATCAGGTTGTCGACGTCGTTGAGCTGCTTGTCGGCCGAGGAGCCGGCGTCAGTCGAGATGTACTCAGCGCCGGCGGCATCGAGCGCCGCCTTGATCGCTGGCTCATCCCACTTCGCCCACCGTTCCTCGTTGTAGTTGTTCCACGAGACGCCGACGACGATCTGGCCGCCGGAAGCCGTGGTTGTGGCTCCGCCACCAGCGGTTGTCGTGGTCTCTCCCGCTCCGCTGGAGCACGCGGCGAGCACGAAGGCGAAGGCCGCGCCCACCGCGATCAGTTTGCGATAGTTCAATGTGTTTCCTCCTTCAAAATGCAGTCCCGAACGGGACTCGTGAGCGGCATCCGGTTGCTACACCCTCAACTCCGTGCATCCTCCTCACATCGCCGGTACTTCCTCTACCGACCACCTCCACGCGGGGCACGTGGATATGTTTGAGACTACAACAAAACCACTGCCGTCTCCATTGGATCCTAACCCCGCCGTTTCTCCTCTGCCCGGCCAGGCCGAAGAGGAGCGATCGCGACATGCTCCCAGTTGATGCCGGGGCCGTCAAGATATAGTTGGTTAGTCCAACGAACGAGAGCATCCGTGGATCAGGCTCGTACCCACCTCGTCGACCGCCGAAGGTCGCGCGGCATGGCGGCGGAAGAGCTTCGCCGCCACAATCTGTCGGCCGTCCTGGAGCGGCTGCACCTGCTCGGCCCCCGCTCTCGATCCGAACTCACGGCCGTCACCGGGCTGAACCGATCAACGATCGCCGACCTGATCGGTGAACTCACGGACCTGGGTCTGGTCGACGAGCGGCCCGGAACAACATCGGCTGGACCGGGTCGGCCCTCTCTCGTCGTGCGGGCTCGCCCCACCGGCGCGATCGCTCTGGCAATCGAGATCGCCGTCGATTCGATCGCAGTGGCGGCCGTGGGTCTCGGTGGCCACGTCTTCGGGCAGCAGCGGATGGCACGTTCACGGGCACGAACAGGCCCCGGCGACACGACCTCCGATCTGGTCCCTCTCATGCACCGGCTGCTCGGCTCGTTGCCGCCGGATCACCGGATCGCAGGCGTGGGTGTGTCGGTTGCAGGCATCACACGGCGCGATGACGGAGTCGTCCGCTTGGGTCCGAACCTCGGTTGGAGCGAAGTTCCATTGGGCAGCTTGCTCGTCGACGCGTTGGGAATCGACACTCCGGTTCTGATCGCAAACGAGGCCGACCTTGGCGCGTTGGGCGAATACCGGCGCGGACTGCATCCCGGCGTGCGAAATCTGGTCTACGTCCAAGGGGAAGTTGGCATCGGCGTAGGGATCATCGCCGACGGCCGCCCACTTGTGGGCACCGCAGGATATGCGGGTGAAGCAGGGCACATGAAAGTCAACCCCAACGGACGGATCTGTCGATGCGGTGGGTTGGGATGCTGGGAGACCGAGGCAGGGGAGGCAGCACTCCTGCGTCTGATGGACACTCCGTCGGATACCGGGCTAGCTGCCGTCGAGTCGATCGAGAGCCGCGCATCGACGGGTGACCCTGTCGTGCTGGACGCGATGGCCGGCATCGGACGGTGGCTCGGCCTCGGTATCGGGAACCTGATCAATATCTTCAACCCTGAGATCGTCGTGCTGGGCGGTGTGTACCATCGCCTCTTCCCATTCATCGAAACGACGATGACCCAGGCAGTCAGTCGGTCCGCTCTGCGGGCCGCCACCGATCTCGTGTCGATCGTGCCCAGCGGCCTGGGGGTCGATGCGGCCCTGGTCGGCGCCGGTGAAGCGGCGCTCAGTCGGGTCATTGCGAACCCGGCAGGGCAGCGAACCGCCGCCGTGGATGCACCTCTCGCGTGACCGCGTGATGCGACTGGGGCATACTGTTGTCATGACTGAAGGTTCCGCCCCGCCTCATGCGACTGGGCTCTTGCTTGCCGGCACCGTCGCGGGAATCCTCATTGCGGTCGGACTGGTGTGGACTGCGGCTGCTGCAACGGCGACCCGGGAGCCAGTTGCGGAAGGACCGCCGCATCTCGTCGAGCAGGCCGCGGCAGCAGGAATCGACCACGTATACGACGGCGGGTTCACGTTCTTCGTGGGCGGTGGAGTGGCCGTGTTCGACTGTGACGGTGATCACCGTCCCGACGTCTATCTCGCGGGCGGTGCGAACCCCGCGGCACTGTATCGCAACGTGAGCGCCGTGGGAGGCGAAATTCGCTTCGAGAAGATCCCAGATCCGATGACCGATCTCACCGACGTTGTTGGCGCGTACCCGATCGATATCGACGCTGACGGTGTCATCGACATGGCCGTCCTCCGCGTTGGGGAGAACGTGATCCTCCGAGGCCTCGGCGGGTGCAGGTTCGCGCGAGCGAATGAAGCGCTCGGCTTTGACGGAGGCTCCTCGTGGACAACCGCCTTCAGTGCGACATGGGAGGACGACGCAGCGCTTCCGACGCTTGCCTTCGGCAACTACCTCGAGCTGGACGCCAACGGGGAACAGACGGGCGTGTGCGCGGGAAACGCCCTCTACCGGCCCGCTGATGAAGGCTACTCCCGGGAGACGCCGCTCGAGCCGGGCTGGTGCACGCTCTCGATCCTGTTCTACGACTGGGATCACTCGGGACGGCACGACCTGCGGATGGCCAACGACCGCCACTACTACCGGGACGGCGAGGAGCAGCTGTGGCGAGTCGCGACCGGGGAGGAACCGGTGTTGTACGGTCAAGACGACGGTTGGCGTCAGATGCAGATCTGGGGCATGGGAATCGCCAGCCAGGACGTCACGGGCGACGGAGTGCCGGAGGTGTTCCTGACCAGCCAGGCAGACAACAAGCTCCAGACACTGGAGCCGGACGCAACGGGGCCCAGCTACACCGACATCGCGTTCGCCAAGGGCGTGAACGCCAACCGGCCCTTCTACGCCGACGCAGTGCTTCCATCGACGGCGTGGCATCCCGAATTCGCCGACGTCAACAACGACGGACTGCTCGACCTGTACATCTCGAAGGGCAACGTCGAGGCGCAGCCCGACTTTGCCATCGAAGATCCGAGCGACCTGTTTCTCGGCCAGTCCGACGGAACCTTCAGCGAGGCGGCGGAGGAGGCCGGTCTGATGAGCCCGGGGCGGAGTCGCGGGGCCGCGATCGCCGATTTCAACCTCGACGGGCTCCTCGACATCATCGAGGTCGACCGGCAGGAACCCGTGAAGCTGTGGCGCAACACCGGCGCCGGCGACGCCAAATCTCCGCTACCGATGGGCAACTGGATCGCCCTCGATCTCGAGCAGCCGAGCGCCAACCGCAATGCGATCGGCGCGTGGATCAGCGTCAGGTTCGCGGACCAGACGATCGAGCGCGAGGTCACGATCGGCGGCGGACACGCGAGCGGTGAGCTCGGTTGGCTCCACTTCGGGATCGGGGATGCACAGTCGGCCGAGGTTCGCGTCGAGTGGCCGAATGGTGAGACCGGGCCATGGATGAAGGTCGATGCCGGGACGTTCGCCACCATCTCCCGAGGTACCGACGGACCGAGCGTATGGAACCCGCTGAGCTGACCCCCGGCTCGACGACAACCGAGCGGCACCCATCAACTCTGCGGGTCGGTCTGCCAAATGATCCAGTCACCCGTGACGGACGTCCGCAACACGAAGACCGAAGAGAAAGGCGCCTCCGTCGTGTCGAGTTCGTTCCCGGTCTCGTCGTAGGTCACCGTCTGCACGGTGCCCTCCGCCTGGAACGCAAGATTGGCACCACCCTGCGGGCCGTCCACAAACTCGACAACGAGATGGAGCCGTGTGAATCGATACGTGGGTACGGGGAGACGATCTGCAGTCGCTGCCTGCTCGACGGCGCGTTCCATCTCGACGAGCCTGGGACCGTCATCGGCAGCGCGCAGCAGACTCGTGTCGGCGTGACGCATCGCCTCGGCTTCGATCGCCAGCGCTCTAGCGAGACCGGCCGCAAGGACACCAGGATCATCGGCGGCAGCACCGTTGAGGGCTGCAACCTCGCCGTCGACGGTGACGGCGGGGAGAGCGGCGAGGTCGATCTTGACGTCGACGGCGGCAACTCCAATCGGCTGAGCTGCGCCGGCCCCGCCCCGTGCCGGCCCGCCGGCGGCCACGACGCCCGTCAGCACCGCAACGATCGTGAGGCCCACGACGGCGCCACGTCCGAAGATGCGCACCGACCCGGGTGACCCGCGCATCGTCAGCAGCGTCATGATCCGATTGGGAGCCGTGCGATCCGGATCGGGTACCAGCCGATCGAAGAGGAGGCTGAACGGGGTCAGGATCACCAACCCGGCGAGCAGACCCACCTTGGCTCCGAACTCGTTGGTCTGCGGGGCGATGAGGAGCGTGCTCAGCGTGGCGATGGCCGCTGCGAACACGACCCTGGCGGCTCGTCCACGCGGGATGGTCTTCGGATCCGTGATCATGAAGAACAGGAAGATCAGCAATTCCGGTGATGTCACCACCACCCACCAGAACGACCTGCCGCATACCGGCGCCAGCGACCAGGCGGTTGTGATGCAGTGCCCGGATGCCGCGAGCGCGCCGAGGCCCACGGCGAACGCACCCCAGAAGGCCAGAGCCATCGGCAGCAGGTGGAGACGCGATGTGATGGCGAGACCGCCGGCCAGAATCACGAGATAGGCGAACACCATCGCGGGCCCCAACGGTGCCCACCAGAAGTCGAGCGGCTCGATGATGTTGCTGCCGAGAATGACGAATGCCAGGACGAGCCCCAAGTTCGACGGGTTGAAGACGTGCGTTCCGTGACGTCGGATCGCGTACTTGGAGAGGAGCGAGAAACCGGCGACCGCCGCGAATACGTACCAGCCCTGCCAGCTCCAGTGCTGATCCCGGCCCATTCCGACGAGCCTCAGGATGAGCGCCACGCCGCTGCCGGTGAGCATGCCGCTCGCAGGCCATACGATTCGACGCTGCTGCGCGAACGTGATACCCAGATCGATCAGTGCCGTGGTCAGAATCGCGACCACGATCTGGGGCACAGAGACCCTGAACCCGAGGGCGACCTGGCCGAGCACGTGGATCGTGATGATGACCGCCGCGAGGTGGAGCCGAGGGTCGCGTATCGACGGCAGCACCAACGGGTAGGCCCTGGTGCCGATGCGGAGCGTGCGAGTGGCTGTCGGTGTCATCGAATCCTGAGTCGGTTCCAGGCATCACGCTAGCGATGATCGCGCTTGCGGCGACCTCGTTGCGTTCGTCGGTTGAGCCGACGGAGCCGGCCCCGGGACGCGTGCTACTGGGCTTTCCAGATCGCGTTGTTGACGAGGTTCTCGAGGGCCTCCTGGCGGCCGGACACCGGATTCGGATCCACCGCGCCACTCGCGACCTTGGCTTCGAGCCCGGCGAGGTCTACCTGCCCGTTGGAGATTGCCGTGCCCAGATCGCCTGACCATCCGGCGTAGCGCATGTCGCGGGCTGCCTCGAGCCCACCGTCCTCGAGGAGGGTCGCCGCTGCGACCAACGATCGAGCGAGCGTGTCGATCCCTCCGATGTGACCGTGGAAGAGGTCGTCGCGGGCCATGGACTGGCGTCGGAGCTTCGTGTCGAAGTTGAAGCCGCCGGTCGTGAAGCCACCAGTGCGAAGGATCTCGTACATGGCCAGGCTCATCTCGTCGACGGAGTTGGGAAATTGGTCGGTGTCCCACCCGTTCTGGTAGTCGCCACGGTTGGCGTCAACCGATCCGAAGATACCGTTGTCGAGCGCATAGGACACTTCGTGGTGGAAGCTGTGGCCTGCGAGGGTCGCGTGGTTCACCTCGATGTTGACGAACAGCTCGCCGAGGAGGTCGTACCGCTCGAGGAATCCGTGCACCGTCGCGCAGTCGTAGTCGTACTGGTGCTTGGTCGGCTCCTGCGGCTTGGGTTCGATCAGGAGTGTGCCCTCGAAGCCGATCGACTTCTTGTAGTCGACGACCATGTGGAGGAAGCGGGCGAGCTGGTCGGCCTCGTGTTTCATGCGGGTATTCAGGAGGGTCTCGTATCCCTCGCGCCCGCCCCACAGCACGTAGTTGACGCCGCCGAGACGGTGGGTCGCGTCGATCGCATTCTTCACCTGGGCGGCCGCATACGCGAAGACCTCCGGATCGGGATTCGTCGCCGCACCCGCCATGTAGCGGGGATTTCCGAAGAGGTTCGCCGTGCCCCACAGCAGCCGGACTCCAGTTTCCTGCATCTTCTTCTCGGCGTATTCGACCATCGTCTCGAGATTGGCGCGGGTCTCGGTGAACGTGTCACCTGCCGGGGCGATGTCCAGATCGTGGAAGCACCAGAATGGGAATCCGAGTTTGCCGAAGAACTCGAATGCTGCGTCCATCTTCATCCGGGCGGCCGCCATCGGGTTCATCGAGGGGTCGAGCCACGGCCTGTCAAAGGTGCCTGCGCCAAAGACGTCGCTGCCCGGCCACTGGAATGAGTGCCAGTAGCACACGGCGGCGCGCAGATGCTCCTTCATCGTCTTGCCGGCGACGACGCGGTCGGGGTCGTAGTAGTGAAAGGCAAGAGGATTGGGTGAGTCCAGGCCTTCGTAGCGGATCGCATCCACACCTGCGAAGAACTCGGTCATCGTCTCCTCCTGTCTATCCCACACTATGCCGCACGTCGGGCGGTGCCGTGACGTGTTCACCCAAGTATCACATGCGATCCGTCTCCTGTCCGCTGCGTTCTCCGTAGTCGTGTCCCACGGGATCAGAGGATCTCGTCTCGACCTGCGCTCCTCCTTCGACAAGAACCCCGGTCGACCGCAAGGCTATCTCGCCTCCGTGGTCAAAGTGACCGCTCCCGAACCACCGTCGCCACATCGAGGCGCTGCACGGCGCGCAACACGGGTCGTTGTGAAAGAAGGGCAGCGATGATGATCGCGATCACAGTGAACACATACGTCGTCGGCCGGATGTACAGGTCCCACTTGAACAGGTCGCTCGAGTACACGGACAGCCCGTAGTAGGCGAATACGTACCCGAACAGCAGTCCGGGGATCACGCCGATGAGCGTCAGCAGCACATTCTCAGACGTGAGGAGCCTCGAGATCGTGTGTCGACTGATTCCGCCGGCACGCATCATGGCCACTTCCGACGCTCGCTCTGCGACGTTGGCGGAGATCGTGTTGTAGATCAGCGCGAACGCCATCAGCCCTCCCAGCGCCAGCATCACTCCCACGAAGGCATAGAACAAACCCATGAACTGCTGGGCCATCGATTTGAGTGCCTGCGAGTCGACGAACGCGCCGACGGCCGGGAGTGCGCTCAGTTCGTTGCGCATCGTCTCCGGCTGGGCTCCTGGCGCGTAGGTCAGGTACACGGTGTTGGCAGGATTCGCACCACCGGCGAGCGTGGTCAGCTCTGGAAGCGAGATGTACGCATAGGTGCCGAGCGGTTCGCTGACGAACCCGGCGACCGTCTGGGTCGTGTGGATGTTGACGTCGGGGACGTCGATCGTCACCGAGTCACCCACCTTGACACCCAGGTCCTTCTCGAGGGACGTGCCCAGGTACACCCCGCTCGATGGCAGGGGCACGTCGTGACCCTTCACGATGAAGCTGTGCAACGTCGTGTCCGGCCGGAAACCGAGTAGTTCTGTGTGGTACTGCCCCGTCGTGGACTGGATCGATACTGGGAGGTCGGCAACTGCTTCGGCGTGCGCGACGCCGGACTCGGCCGCGATCTCAGCGACGGCATCGGGAGTGGCCTGGCCGGTCAGATAGACCTGCGCGTTCTGACGATTGACCTGGTCGAACTGGCGGCTCAACAGCACCTGGATCGAGTCGATCATCCCCCAGAAGGTGAGGATCAAGGTCACCGCCAAGACCACCCCGATCACCGTCGAGAGCGTCCGGTTCCGGTTCCTTCCGACTCCGCGCAGAACGGCCTTCCAACGGGCGGGCAGCCGGCCAAGCGGCGGCACGACTCGTTCGATCCAGGTGGATCCACCCTTGCCCGCGGGAATGAGTCCGCGCATCGCCTGAGCCGGCACCAGCTTGGCGGCGCGCATCGAGGGCGCGAGGGCGGACAACGCGCCGGCCATCAACGCGAACACCACACCGATCAGCGCGGTCGATAGGTGCGCGGTGGTCACGGTGGCCGGAATCGACAGTGCCCCGGTGTACATCTTCGAGATCACACTCCCCAAGAGGCCACCCAGCGGCGCCCCAAAGGCGGCCCCGACGATGGCGGCGAAGAGACCAAACTCCAGGTAGTGAGCGAACACCGTCCGTTTACGGAAGCCGCTCGCCATCAGCAAACCCACCTGACCCCGCTGGCTCAGCACCAGCCGTGTCAGGAGCACGTAGGTGGCCATTCCCGCCGCGGCCAAGAACAGAAGCGGGAACATCAACGACATCTCCTGGAAGCCCGAGAGGTCCTCGCTCAGTGCGGCGTTCGATGGCAGATCTGCCAGGGGTGTCGCGTTCGTAGCGCCGTTGTTTTTGGCGAAGTCCTCGAGCAACTGATCGAGCCCCTTCGTGTCCACGCCCGACTTGTAGGTAACGAGTACCTCCGTGTGCGCGCCCGTGGACGGCAAGGCGGCAAGCAGCGACTCGTCGGCGAAGACGATCCCGAAGTCGTCGAAGGAGGGGATGATCTGCTGGCGGCTCTCCGCCGGCCACAGGTACTCGGCCGACGCCCCGACGCCGGCGATCTTCTCGTCTACCCACCCGTTGGTGCCGAGCACTTGGATAGTGTCGCCGGCCTTCAGGTCGAAGTGCTGGGCCATGTGCTGTTCGATCAAGACAGGGGCCGATACATCGGGATAGCTACCCGAGAGAATGTCGACCTGGTCGATCGATGGCTGGCCCCCAGAGGGTATGCCAACGAGTCGCCCGAGCATCTTGTGATCGCCGTTGACCTGCACGGGAACATCGGCCACGATCCGTGTTGTCACGTCTGCGACGCCGGAGACTCCTTTGACCCCCTGGACGATCGCATCCGTCTGACCTCCAGCGATAGTCATGTCGGCGGTGTTGAGGTTCGCGAAGAGCTGGTGGTACGAGTCGGTGAGATTCTGGTAGGCGTCGTATGTCCCTCCGAACAGCGCGATGCCAAGAACGATCGTGATGATCACGGCGACGAACTGGCTTCGACGGAGTCGGAGATCTCTCCAGAGCTTGCGGTGAAGGATGCTCACCACTCGACCTCCTCTGCGCCGAGTGGTCGCTCGTTCGAGACGATCGAGGCGATCTCGCCGGAGTGCAGGCGGACGACACGATCTCCCATCCCACCGATCGCCGCGTTGTGGGTCACCAGAAGCACTGTCCGCCGGTCCCGGTCGGCGACCGCCCGAAGCTGGGTGAGGACCTGGCGCCCGGTGTCGAGATCGAGCGAACCCGTCGGCTCATCGACGAGCAGGAGCGGTGGCTTCTTGACGAGGGCCCTCGCGATGGCAACTCGCTGTTGCTCGCCCCCCGACAGCATGCCGGGGAAGTGATCGGCCCGGTCAGCGAGTCCGACCGCGTCCAGTGCGCTCAGGCTGTCGTCGTGGTTCTTCCCGACGAGTTCGGCCATGAGCTGGACGTTCTCGAGCGCTGTGAGTGTGGGGATGAGGTTGAAGAACTGGAATACGAACCCGACGTGGGAGCGCCGGAACTCGGTCCGTTCATCCTCGTCCATGTTGGTGAGATCGATTCCGTCGACAACGATCCGCCCCGACGTCGCTTCTTCGATCCCGCCAATGAGGTTGAGCAGCGTCGTCTTGCCAGATCCACTCGGTCCCAGAACAACGATGAACTCCCCTTGGTCCAGTTGTAGGTCGACGCCCCTGAGGGCCCGAACGGCCGTCGGTCCCTCTCCGAAGGTCCTGGTTGCCGAATGCAGATCGATCACGTTCATGACTGCTGTCCTTTCAACGAGTCGATGAGAGTGGTGGCCACGAGGGAAGCCGCGTCGATGTCGAAGCCTGGAGCGACCAGTCGGTACAGGAACAGCCCGTCCAACATCGCACCGAACACGGTGGCGACGCCCATCGGATCGATGTCGTCCCGGATCTCTCCGCTGGTCTGAGCGTGGGTGACGAATGCAGCGATTGCCCGGAAGAACCCGTCCCAGACGCCTTCGAGAAGTTCGGCAATCCGTGCATCCCGGATCGCCTCGCGAGCAGCTTCCATCGTGATGATCATGACCGGCGAATGCACATCGATGGACGCGACCCAGTCGAACGTCCCCTTCAGTGCATCTGTCACCGACTCGGCGTCGGCGAGCATCGCCAGGGGCCCCTCGACCTCTTCGGCGAACGCGGCAGCGGCCGCCTCCAGCAGGAGATCGTCTTTGGAACCGAAGTAGTAGTGGATCAACGCGTTGTTGACCCCTGCCCGTTTGGAGATACTTCGGGTGGTCGTGTTGGCCCACCCGACCTCGACGATCAGCTCCCCGGCGGCCGCGACAATCTTCTCCCTCGTCCCTTGTTGGTCACTTGGTTTAACCATCCGACCAATATGCTAGAGGCTCGAGGGGTTTCCTGCCAAGTTGGCTAGATGACGTCGAACTGAAGCGCGGCCACCTGGTGCTCGAGAACGTAGGTACCGACCGCTGCCGCCTCGCTCCCGACCCACACGTGCACCGGTATTCCCAGCCAGAGTCTGCTTTCCAGCCAGTCCATGTCGGCCATCGGCACTCGAATGCACCCGTGGGAAGCCGGCTGAGGGTGGGCGATCCTGCTCCCATGAATCGCGTATCCACCCACGAAGTACCAGGGATGATAGATGCGACCCAGCGCGGCGGTTCTCCAACCGTCCACATGCCTGATCAGCGTGAAGTCTCCCACAGGTGTGTGCGCTCCCGCGGTCGCGTGCCCGAGTCGCTCGTACGTATCGGCCTTGCCCGAGACGATCGGGAAGACCGCCTGAACGTGACCACCGAAGACCAGGTACATCACCTGGCGATACAGGTCGACCTCGATCCGGTTCGGCTCGTCGGGACGCCGGGGGATGTCGAAGCCGACGGACTCGAGCGCTCTTGCGTTCTCCCAGTCGGCTTCGATCCAGTCCCTGATCCTGTCCGCGCCGACAACCTTGTGAAACGCCATGATGGCGTCGGCGGTGGCCTGGTCGTCAACGCCGCTGATCGGACCTCGATAGAACTTCAGCTGTTGCAGTGTCAGCTGGACTCGCACGGTTTCGGACCCGGAGGGAATGTCTGACGCAGCCACAGCCGGTTCGAGGGATGACAGCGTCAGGACAAGCACGGCAGCCGCGACGGCGAGCGCGCGCCATAGGTTTGAGTGTCTCATCAGGGGGTGTACTCCAAGGACTAGGAGATCGAACATCGACATCCAGCACTGCATCGATGTCGCGCAAGCAGATACCCTACGGACCCAGCCGAGCTACCTCACATCGACCATGTGGTCATCCGCGCGCGCAAAGTGAGGCCGGCGTCACGGTGTTTCGATCGGACTCACCTCGGCGGAGAACGTCACGGACGGATCACTCTTGAACAGCAAGGACACCTGCACCTTCTGTCCGAGTTCGAGCGCTGGGACGTTCATGAGCATGACGTGGAGGCCGCCAGGAGCAAACTCGACCGTCTGCCCGGGTGCAACCGTGATCTGGTCGACCGGCTCCATCTGCATCAATCCGCCGCTCATCGTCGTCTGGTGGATCTGCGCCGTCGCGATGTCGCTCTTCGCTCCCACCAACTCCGCCTCGTGGTCGCCGTTGTTCTCGAGTTGGAAGTACACGGCAGCGTTCGGGCCGGCCGGCAGTGGGATGCGCGCGTCGTTCACCTGGAGCGGAGCCGGACTTGAACAGGCCCCCAGGAACACGGCAACGATGACGGCGCAGGCGGCGTGTTTGGTCATGACGTCTCTGGATCCTCGGCAGTCACCGGCACGGTACACCGGCATCTGATTCCGGCAAACCGACCCTAGGCTTGGCGCGACACAGAAAGGCAACCGGCATGCAGCTGGAACCCGAACACCCGCACGACGCTGGCCTGCAAGAGCAAGTCCCGGATCTCTCACACATCGAAGGCGCCGAGTTGCTCGCGAACGAGACACGCGAGGATCTGACTCGACAGGGCTTCACGAACAAAGAGATCGACGAGTGGGCGCTGACCTACATCGCCGAGAAGGGGTCCGGTGATCGCGCCTCCTTCTTGGCATGGATGGCCGACAAGGAGAATCGCGCCTGATTCCGCGTCGATACGGCGGGTCGATTCACGTCCCCGCCGACGAGAACGCCCGTTCGGGTTCCCACGCGGGCAGCATCAGCTCGAACACCGTCTCACCCGCATCGCGCAGATACACCAGGTCGCCCCCCATCCTGCGAGCGAGATGGCGGGAGAGGCTGAGTCCGAGCCCGACCGACTCGGTATGGCCTGCCGCCTTGCCGAAGGTTCGATACGGCTCGAACAGATCCGACTCGACCTCCGCCGGTACTCCGGCTCCCCGATCGGACACACGGAGAACGGCGTCTCCACGCCGGTAGAAGGCGTGGACGCGAATGGGGCCCTTGCCGTATCGGACGGCGTTCGTCATCAGGTTCCGCACGATCTGACGCACGCGACCTCGATCGGCCCACGCCTCAGAGTCATCCATCACGAAGGTGACATCGCGTCCGCCCACATCGACCGTGGGGAGGGTGGCCCGGGCCTCCTCCCCGAGCTTCAGCACGGACGGGGCGATCTCCACCTCACCGAGATCCACCCTCGCAGCAGTCAGCAGATCCTCGACGATGCCACCCATTTGCCGGCTGGTCGAGGCAATGAGCCCCACCATCTCCGCCACCTCGTCGGGGAGCGCCGGAAGGTCCGACTCGAGAACGCCGGAGAACCCCACCACGGCCGTGAGTGGCGTGCGAAGCTCATGTGAAACGGATGCTATCAAGCGAGACTTGAGTTTCGCGAGTTCTTCGGCCCTCCTTCGGGCCTCTTCGACCTCGGTGATATCCACGACCGCCTCAACGACGCGCTGGAAGTCCATCCGCCCACCAAGCTCGGGCGCGATGAGACGCACCTGGAGGTGGCGAATGGTCCCGTCGGGCCGATGCAGCTCCTCAATGAGGCCGTACTCCGCAACGCCATCGACGAGAGCACGCACGGCGTCGACGGCCGCTTCGGAAGACATGGCGACAAGGCTCGGTTGACCTGAGAGCGCTCCCAGCAGCCGCCCCCGATCCATCTGGAACAAGGCCGCCGCGGCCGGGTTCGCTGCGGTCACGATGGAGCGCCCGAGCCCCTCGAGTGCCAGGTGGGGGTGAGCGGACAGATGCCGGACGATGTCGTTCACACCCCCATCCTTCAGGCTCCACAGCCACTCGAGTGTGGGAGTCAGATCGAGGAGACGCATCGCCACCGGCGACGATTCGAACAGCGCCTCATAGCGTGCTCGCTCGGCTTCTATCTCGGTGATATCCGTGAACGTCACGATCACTCTCGAGAAATCGAGAGATCCGTTGATCGTCGGAATGGCCCAATTGAGTTGGAAGATCGCCTCGCGCCCAAGCAGCCCCATCGGCAATCGACACGTTCCTCGATTGGGAGACGCGGCAAACGCCTCGAGCCACGCCGACGCGCTCCCGGGCAACAGGACCAACGCGGTTCGATCGAGGAGCCCGCCGTTCAGCTCCTCGTCGTTCGCCGCACCGAGCAAGCGCACCATTGCGGGATTGGAACCGACGATCACCTCCGACCCTATGAGGTCCGCCGCCTCGTCGGCGCGCTCAGCGAAGTAGGTGCCGACATCCACTCCCGACGACTTCAATTCCTGGAGCACCTTCGCTTCGACGGTCAGGTCCTGGATCTGGGTAGCAGTCGGCGACGACTCGAACAGTGCTCGAAACTCGTCTCTCGACCGTTCGACCGCCTCACGGGCCATGCGCTCTTCGGTGACGTCCTCCACCGCGCCGCGCAACTCACCGCTGTCGGAGACCATCCGCACCCACACCCTCGCGGGGAACTCGCTGCCATCCAATCGCACCAGCGTCGTCTCCAGGCCATCCACATGTCCGAACCGCCTCAGTTGCTCGAGGAGCCGCGTTCTGTGTTCCGGGGTCGGCCAGAGCGAGATCTCATCGAATCCGACCGCTGAAGCATGTGACTCGTAGCCGAACATCGTCAGGTAGGTGTCGTTTGCGGACACGAGGTGGCCGTCCGCGCTCGAAACGAACACACCTACCGGGACGTCCCAGACGGCCTTCGCGGACTCCAATTCGCCGGCGACCCTGCGGCGCTCCGAGAGTTCGTGTGCCGCGCCTGCTATCAGCAGTCCGCAGAGCGTCACCACCAGAGCGATCGGGATTGCCCGGGAATTGAGGAGCGAGCGATCCGCAACGGTGACGGTGACGAGGAGTCGCAGCCCGTCCACCGATATCACGCGTGACGCTTGCGCACGTCGATCGGTCGGCACGACATCAGGAACCGAAGGGCTCACGCCCACCACGGCATCAGACGGAAGCAGTTCGGCGGCGCTCCCGGCGAATGACGTGCCCGCAAGCGTGAATGCGCCGACGACCACGCCGGCGTCGTCCCTGGTCCCGACCGGAACGGCCATGACGACGAAGTCGGAGGCCTCGTCGTACGACAAGACCGCTCCACCGCCAGGCTCGGTCCGAGCCGCGATCTCCAGCATCTGGCCGTCCAGGTCGGCTGTGAGGCCCGGACAGCTACTGCACATGCTCGTGGTCCGGCCGTCAGGTCCGAAATACTCGAGCCCTCGGAACGACGTGTGGGTCCACTCCGAAGCGGCTGCCTCTACCAAGGTCTGGACATTCCCATCGGAGCTCTCAAATACGTGCACCATCCCCTCGATGTGCTCCACTCGGGACGTGATGGTTCCGTTGACCAATGCCGCCGCGATCTCGGCGACATGCGCCGTTGCCACCACTCCCTCGCTGTTCGTCTCGAAGATCTCGACCGCCCCGGATGCGAGCCCACCCATGAGGCCGGCGATCACCAGCCAGACCGCCACCTTGTCGTGGGCGATGCTCCTCAGCCACGGAAATGGCTCCCGCCTACGCATGACTCAGTACGAGCTCTTCCACCAGAGACATATCGTCCTTATGGACACCCATCTTGAACCAGTATCTGTGCACAAATCCCCGACGGCCACGCGGTACGATCGTCCAATCGACCGCACCTCCCTCGCTGCCGGATCTCGAGACGTGGCACCGATCCTCTTGGGGATCGTGCCATTTGGCCTGATCGCGGGGATCTCGGCCGTTTCCGTCGGATTGACTCCTGTCCACGGCGTGGGTATGTCGATCCTTGTGTTCGCCGGCGCGGCTCAACTCGCGGCACTTCAGCTCATCGGTGGAGATGCCCCGTTTCTCGTTGTCGCGGCGACAGCACTGATCATCAACGCGAGGTTCGTCATGTATTCCGCTTCGCTTGCCCCGCATTTCCACGGCGCCTCGACCGGCCGAAAGGCGCTGCTCGCGTACCTTCTCACGGACCAGGCATACGCGTTCTCGATTCGCCGCTACGCGGAACGCGGCGAGCCGATTTCGGCACGGCTCTCGTACTACTTCGGAGCGGCGATCACCTTGTGGGTGACATGGCAGACCGCCACTGCCGTCGGTGCGTTTCTCGGAGCTTCCATTCCAGAGGCCTGGTCACTCGATTTCGCCATTCCCCTCGTGTTCATCGCTCTGCTCGTCCCCGCCATTCGTGACCGCGCGGATGGGGCCGCGGCGGGTGTCGCGGCCGTGCTCGCAGTGATGCTCATCGGACTGCCGTACAACCTCGGCCTCCCCCTTGCCGCTGCCGTGGGAATCGTCGCCGGAATCACGGTCGAACGAGTTCGATCGTGATGGTGTGGCTTCTCTTCCTCGTCATCGGAGCAGGAACGTTCCTCCTGCGCTTCTCCGTGATCGCCCTGTGGGGAAGACTCGGCACCGTGCCCGACGGTGTCGAACGAGGACTGCGATTCATTCCCCCGGCAGTGCTGAGTGCACTCGTGCTCCCGGCCGTCGCGACCTCGAACGGTCACTTCGAGGTCGGCCCAAGAACGGTTGCCAGTCTCGTCGCCGTCCTCGTCGCATGGAAGACGCGCAGTGTCTTCTTCACGATTGTCGCAGGCATGGCCGCTCTGTGGGTCATCCAGGCGCTGCAGTGATCGTGGTTCGATGATCGGGCAACCTCCTCGGGCTCGCCGATCCCGAGCCCAGCGACACGCTCGCTATCGGGTCGAGCTCTCGGGCCGAGGGCCGGGGAATTCTCGCAGCAATTCGTCGAGCGGTCCCGGACGGGCAAGGTGATAACCCTGGCCGAACCGGATTCCTATGTCGATCAGCGCGGCGAGCTCATCTGCGGTTTCTATCCCCTCGGCGATGACGTCACCACCGGAGGCCGTTGCGAGCTGCATCAGCGCGCTGATCTGAGCGGCACGCTCGGCGTGCTTGTCGACATCGCGGATGATCAGACGATCGACCTTGATCGTGTCGAACGGGAGGAGCACCAACTCGGCGAGAGAATCACTGCTCCCACCGAGGGTGTCATCCAAGGCGATACGAACTCCGAGCTCCTGCAGATCGGCGAGCGCGAGGGCGAGGCGATCCGATCCTCCGGCGGGCCCGTGGATCGCGCTCTGACCTCCTTCGATCAGATCCACCACCACCCTGGCGGTGTCCCGCCCTCTCAGAAGCTCGAGGAGCGCACCCGACGTGGCCAGTTGCGGCGAGGCGTTGATCGAAACGAAGATGCCGGCCGGCAGGCTCTTCAGAGACTCGAGGGCCAGCTGAGCGGCACGGCGTTCCAGCTCGATCCCGAACCCGGCCGCCTGGGCAGCCGTGAAGATCTCATCGGGCTGGTGCCCACCTTCGAACCTCGCGAGTGCTTCGCAGCCGACGATTGCCTGCCCGCCAAGAACCAGTGCCCGCAGCTCGAAGATCGGCTGAAAGGCCATGGTCAGTCCGGACCCCTCCACGGCCCCAGCAGCGATCGTGAACGCCGTCCCAGTCGCATTCTGCATGATGTCCTCTCGACTGTGTCGCTCTCCAGTTATCCCCATTATCGACACCGGAGCAGCAAGCTTGACAGACGAGTGCCTCAGCCGTCCTCGCGGGTCGTGGCCGGTTGTGCCAGTCCTGCCACCACCTCGACGGTCGGAAGCGTGAGAAGGATCGAGGGTGGTGCGATCACTTTCCAACTTCGACTCCCACCACCAAGCACGATCCGCGCCCGCTCCATGACCTCTGTATCGACCCAGATCGGCAGATCCGCCGGCAGCCCGAACACCGTCACCCCACCGATCTGCTGTCCGGTGAGCCTCTTGGTCTCTTCCGACGACGCGAACGACGACTTCTTCCCGAACCGTGTCTTCACCGTGCGATTGACGTCGAGCCGGTGGGTTGCGAGCACCACGCATGCCGCGTACCTCCGAGGCGTGCTCTTGGCGACCACGATGATGGTGTTGGCGGAGTCCTCCAACGGGAAGCCATAGGCAGCGCAGAAGGCGGCCGTGTCGGCGAGAGCAGGATCGCACGCGAACAGCTCGTACTCGCCACGATCCGCAAGCACAGACTCGAGGATCGCCCGTTCAGGGTCCGCCTGCGACATCCCGGACACGGTAGCGGTTGCCGCCAGGTTTGACGGCCGACGCTACTCCGCACCTGCGCGAACACCGTCGGGAACACGCCGGGCGTGTGCAGGCTGCCAGCCAGTGCCGGCGAAGTCAGGTCTTCTCGGACGGCGCGGCCACCACCCTGTCCGTCCTGTTCCGTGGAGCTGCCGGGATTCGAACCCGGGTCCTCACGGGCTTCACACCAACCCTGACCATCATCCTCGCTCGCGGTGGAGGTCACCGTTGGCCTGACGGCCCGCCGGTCTATCCCGACTGTCGCTCGTCTCCTCCGAGCCGTCCGGCGGTCTTTGCCTGCTGTCAACCACGCTTCTGGTGCCAGGCTGCGCGATCTGGCCCCGTCTCCCCTTTCGGGGTGCAAGTGCCACTACCGCTTACGCGGCGTAGGCGAGATCTGCATCGGCAGTTCTCTTGGTGCCCCGTTTAGCGAGTCTGAGCAACTCGGATGGTGGGCGTGGTTTCGACACCGCAAGTCGATTCCATTCAGCCCCTTGTCTCGGGCCACGATACCTCATCACCGCCCCGCCCGGTACTGTGTTTGCCGACATGACAGAGCTGGAGAACCCATTCGGACCCCGCGAGCGCCCACCGCG
>Ga0315540_10000526_pt1 | contig 21841 bp, 17 predicted proteins | sample SalMarSW160110MG_FD_203677 | JGI IMG/M metagenome (GOLD analysis project Ga0315540, IMG submission 203677) | Salt marsh sediment microbial communities from the Plum Island Ecosystem LTER, Massachusetts, United States - Salt Marsh Sediment SW1601-10 ...
CCCGGTTATGGACCCGGCCCGGGTAGCGGTATGGGTCCCGGTGAAGGTATGGGCCCCGGTCGCGGTATGGGTCCCGGTGGCGGCATGATGGGTCCCGGCTACGGACCCGGTCCCGGTGAAGACACCGGCTATGGACCAGGCCCCGGTTATGGACCCGGCCCCGGTAGCGGCATGGGCCGCGGCTACGGACCCGGCCAGGGCTATGGACCTGGACCGGGCGGCGGCAATCGACAGTAAACCGCGTGTTTACCGAGCGGCTGGCTCATATACTCGCCGGCAACACCCACCGAGCCGCACGGTGCGGGGATTCTGTGTGCAGCGACGGTATGCCGCCGATGCCGCGTAACCCGACACCGCGGGGAGTACAGGCAAAGCCTGTCAGCGTATGTCCGGCCGCCGGCGCAATGCGGGCGCCAGCGGCAGCCGGCGCGCGGCGGGCGGGTTGGCTGTTGTTCGCGGCCTTGTCCTGCATCCCGGCGCTCGCCCTGTGTGCACCGCCGCTGGCTGACGTTCACGTCCACTATAAATGGAGCCAGGAAGATGTGACCTCTGCGCAGCAGGCTGTCGACACGCTGATGGCCAACAACATTGCGCTTGCAGTTGTCATCGGCACGCCGGCCGACTACGCCTTGCGGCTCGAAGAACTGGCACCGGATCGCATTGTTCCGGTCTGGAGTCCCTACCGCACGCCCGGCGAATGGTCGAGCTGGGCATACGACAAGGGCGTACTGGCGCGCGCGCGGCGGGCACTCGAGAGCGGGGACTACCGGGGTATCGGTGAACTGCACCTGATTGGCGGTTTCACCCCGCACTGGCGCAGCCCCGTGATCAGTGGACTGGCTGCCATGGCCGCGCAGTTCGACGTACCGCTGCTGCTGCACACGGAACTCAGCCGGCCGGACTACATGGAGGGTCTGTGCCGTGCACAGCCCGGAACACGCATTCTCTGGGCCCACGCCGGCGCCGTGCTCACGCCACAGCAGGTGTCCGACGTCATGACTCGCTGCCCCAACGTATGGGTCGAGTTGTCGGCGCGCGATCCCTGGCGTTTTATCAACAACCCCATGAGCGACCCGGACGGCGCCCTCCTGCCGCCGTGGCGCGCGTTAATCGAGGCTTTCCCTGAGCGCTTCATGATTGGCTCCGACCCCGTGTGGCCGGTGGAAAACCTCGACAGCTGGGACCAGGCCGACACGGGCTGGCAGGAATACCGGCGATTCATCGACTTTCACCGCGCCTGGATGAGCCGTTTGCCTCCCGAGCTGGAGCAGAAAGTACGGCTGACAAATGCGCTGGCGTTTTTCCGCGCGGACGTGGACTGACTGCGGGGTCAACCGCGCTGTTGTCGCTGGCGGGTACTACGCAATCAGCGTAACGGGATAAAGCGAAACGGTTCCTGCAGTGCTTTGAGCACAGCCGGGTCACGCGCATAGACGTCATTGAAAAAGTTCACCGCGCCATCGGCCTCCGGCTCCGCCGTCCAGTACACCAGGAACACCGTAATCGGCGTTTTCAGGTTGACGGTCTGGGTGATCCCCTCCGCAAGCCGTGCTTCGATTTCTGCCCGGCTCCAGTTAACCGGGTCGTCAAGCAGCAGCTCGGCCAGTGTCAGCGGATGTTCCACCCGTATACACCCGGAGCTGAAGGTGCGGTCGGCGCGTTCGAACAGGTCCCGGCTGGGTGTATCGTGAAGGTAGACAAAGTGTCCGTTGGGAAACATGAACTTGATGCGCCCAAGCGCATTCCGGGGTCCCGGTTCCTGGCGAACGATGTAGGGAAAATAGTTGACTGTCAGCTTCTGCAGGTCGACATCGGCGACGTTCACCTGCTGGCCCGAGGGATCGAGCAACACCATATTTCTGCTGGCCAGATAGCCCGGATCGCGGCGGATGGCCGGAATAATATCCTTTTTGAGAATGGTCGGTGGAATTGTCCAGGTCGGGTTGAGCACCAGGTAAGTCATTTTCGCCTTGAACACCGGCGTCTTGCGGTATGGCGTGCCGACCACCACCCGGCTGTCCCAGACGGGCCTGCCGTTTTCCATGACGTAGGCATGAAAACCCGCGATGTTGACTATGAGGTAACGCGCTTCCAGGTCTCGAAACACCCAGCGGGTGCGCTCCAGGTTCACGCGTAGCTGGTCGATGCGGGTTTCGACCGGAACATTCAACGCCCGCAGGGTGAGGCGGCCAACGGCGCCATCCACCGTCAGTCCGTGGTGCCGCTGGAAGCGCTCGACCGACGCCACCAGTTGCGGATCATAGAATGCGGGGCGCTCGGCCTGCGGGTCCAGTTGTGAATCGGTGACCGCCAGGCGAGCCCGCAGCGCAATAACCCGCCGGCTCTCATCGCCAGGTTTCAGGGTCGGCCCGTTAGGGACCGTAGGCCAGCCGCCGGCGCGGGCGATGTCGCGCAAGCGCGCCAGCGCCTGTCTCAGCCCGGTATAGAAAGGCCCGTTCGGTGCCAGCTCGGAATCCACATAGGCGGCCAGCGACGGCGCTGCGACAGCGGCCTCGATCACCGCCACCGGGTCTTTGTCATGCAGGCGCCGTGTCAGGTTCCAGTCCGGATCCAGGGTCGCCGGATCGACCTTGCCGAAATGCAGGTGATAGCCATAACGGATGAGTGCATCGGTGGCGAGAATATCCCGCTCCGCCTGCTGGCGGGGATCATCACTCGCCGCCGGCCACTCGGCCAGCGTTTGGTAATGATAGTCTTCCGGGTCGAGGCCGTGGCCGGGCGCGGCCTTCAGCAGCGCGAGCAGCGCCTGAAAACGCGGATGGTCTTGCCAGGCCGGCCTGAAGCCGCGCCGGGCGTAAAAATCGGTCAGCACCGAAACCGCCGCGACCCGGTTACCGGCAATCACCCCATCCGCCCCTTCCTGAATGGCCTCGTTGTACTGGCGGATGTATTCCTCGGTCGGCGTCAATGCGTGGACCGGTACACAAATCAGCAAAAACAACAATGTGATCAGGGATTTTCGCATGACATTCACAGCTTCGCCCGCTATAGTCCACCGCTTGGGCGCCGTTAATAATAACACGGCGGAAGGTGCGGGTTTTTGGATCCGCGGCTTCGTTCTAAAGCACCTATAGATGCAGGGGTTTTCATGCAAGGGCCAGACGGCGCAGCCAATCATTTGTTCAGCGACCCTTCTCACAACCCCGCGCGGCGGGGCTTTCTGCGCAACTGCAGCGGCGCGCTGCTACTGGCGAGCGGCCTTCTGCCCTTCGCCACTGCCAGTGCATCCACCCGGCGATTCATCAGTCTGGTCAATACGCATACCAGCGAACGCCTGGAGCTATGCTACTTCCGCGACGGCAAATTTGTTGCCGATGCCTGCCAGCGGCTCGACTACCTGCTGCGCGACTTCCGCTCCGGCGACGTGCACAACATCGACCCGAAGTTATATGACGTGGTGCATGCCATCCAGACCGAGGTCGGACACCGCGGCCAGGTGGAAATCATCTCCGGCTACCGGTCTCCCGCCACTAACGCGAAGCTGCGCAGCAGCTCCACGGGGGTCGCCAAGCGCAGTCTGCACATGCAGGGCCAGGCGCTCGATATTCGCCTGAGGGGCGTGGACAGCGCAAAGGTGCGGGACGCGGCGCTGGCCTTACGTGCCGGCGGCGTCGGTTACTACAAGAAATCGGACTTCGTCCACGTGGATACCGGCCGGGTGCGTCACTGGTAATACCGGCATGCCGGTTGCGGCAACCCTCGCCGCGAAATCACTTCAGCGGCCTGGCGGGTACTCCGCGAACACCGGCAGATCACCCGCCGCACACGACCAGTCAGCGCGCGAATCCCAGAAAATCCGTGCCTGCGGTGCCACAGGCGGCGCACTGTCCAGCGAACCGGCCGGAACCACGACCAACTCCAGTTCCGGCACCACCCTCGGCAGCGGACTGCCGCAGTTGCTGCAGAAGCAGGTGAAAAAGCGCTCGGCCTCCGGCACCTTGTAACGCCCCAGCAAGGCCTCGCCCTCGACCCAGGTCACCCTGCCCGGCTGCAGTATCAGGTTGGTGGCGTGGCCGGTACCCGTAGCCTTGCGGCAACGGTGACAATGGCAGTGGTAGAACCGGTTGGCGTCGCCACTGACTTCATATTTCACCATTCCACACAGGCAACCGCCGCTCAAAGTCGCTTGTGACACCCTGTTCTCCCTCTGTGGCAGTCACGCAGGTTCGGCCGAACGCAAGTCTAGCCCAACAGAAACGCATTGCCGGGCTTCGCACGCTCAGCCCAACCTACATGTCTGGTTTGAATGCTGTACGAGGATCATTGTATATGCTCTGCCTAGCACATTAACCTCATTTTCGGAACGCTTATACGAGCTTCCTGTAGTCCACGCTGATACGGTCTGCAGCAACCGGACGGAAATGCGTGTCGGCGAACTTCACGTGATCCGGGTGCTCCCGGTAGGAATCGATCACCGCGGGATGACAGAACGCCACGTTCCAGCAGTAACGGTAGCCGGCATCGGTTTTTACCGCCTCACCGGTAAAGACATCGCGTACACCCGGGATCGCACTCAGCACACGCCATCCTTCCGCGATCATCGCATCGGCATCGGCGCCTTCGGCCACATTATAGATAATCAAGTGCGACACGGGTTGCCAGAGCTCGCATTCGGCAAGCAGTTCGTCGGCGCGTCCTGCCGAACCCCACAGCCGCAGACAGCGCTCCATTTCCGCCTGCATCGGTGCCTGTATGCCCTTCAGCAACGCCGTGTAGCCGCCGCTGATCGCACCGGCGTCGAGGTTGTCGCGGATGCGCTGCGCGGCGGCATCTGCGAGCGCCGTGTAGTAGTTGATCTTGCTCACACCGCGCGAGATAAGATCGCGGAACTGTGCGTCCGAGAGACCGGTCCCCCCGTGTATCACCAGAGGTATCTGCAGCGCACTGTTGATCTGCGCCAGCCGCTCCATATCCAGTCGCGGCGCGCCGCGCATTCGCCCGTGCACGGTACCGATGGATACCGCGAGAAAATCCACACCGGTGCGCTCGACGTAAACGCCGGCCTCCTCGACCGAGGTATACACCAATTCACCGGGGTGCTTCTCGGCATCCTCGCCTTCGACGCCCGCAACATAGCCAAGTTCGCCTTCCACCGGCACACCGCAGGCGTGCGCCATGTCCACCACGGCCCGGGTACGCTCGACGTTGTCTTCGAATGGCCGCGTGGAAGCGTCCACCATGACACCGTTGCACCCCAGGCGAATCGCTTCAACCGCAGTGTCGAGCGAGGCACCGTGATCGAGGTGAATGGCCACCGGCACCGGGGTGCGTTTAGCCGCCGCCTCGGTGGCCGCCATGGCGAGCTCGAAATCGAAATACTCGAAGTGCGACTCCGCAAGGCTGAGAATCACCGGCGCGCGACTGGCTTCGGCCGCCTTGATGATTGCCTCGAGAAAATCCAGGCTGACGAGATCGAACGCGGCGACCGCGTAACCGTGCCGGTGAGCATGACTCAGCATGTCACGCATATTGACCAGGGCCATAGAGTCCTCCGTATTAATGAATGCCTGCGGAATTCTGCGTCAGTTGCGCGCCGGGGAAAAATCGCGTCTGCTTATGCATACGATAAGCCACTGCCGCTGCAACCCATCACCCGCTGCGCCCGCGCTGTGCGTGGCGGCACGCGCTTCAGCGGCCAAAATAACCCAGGCGTTCCGAGATCCGGCGTCCGGCCTGTTGCACCAGCGCAATCCAGGCATCCTGACGGCGTTCTATGGGCGCCGAGATGGACAAGCCTGCGACCACGGCGCCGGTGTTGTCCCGGATCAGCGTACCGATACAGCCGACACCCTCCTCCGCCTCTTCATTATCCAGCGCATAGCCATCGGCGCTGACCTGGTGTACCGCCTCGAGCAGCCGCTCGCCGGAGGTGATCGTGTGGCAGGTATAGGGCGGCAGACCGGTGCGCTCGGCGTAAGCGCGAACGAACGGATCGCCCAGCTCGCCGAGCATCATCTTACCCACCGCCGTCACATGCAGCGGCGCGCGGCTGCCGACCACCTGTTCCACGCGCATCATGCGCGTGGGACTGACGCGCTCGATATAGATCACCTCGTCACCCTGGCGCACCGTGAGGTTAACGGTTTCGCCCAGCTGGTCGCGCAGCGCTTCCATGATGTTGCGGGCCTCCTCGCGGATGTCGATACCGCGGCGCACCCGCCCGGCAAGATGCAACAGCTTGCGCCCCAGCATGTAGCGGCCGCGGCTGTCGCGCTCGACGAAACCGATCGCGATAAGCGCGGCGAGGATGCGAAAACCCGTGGACGGGTGCAGCCCGGTTTCGGCTGCGAGTATTTTCAGACTCAGCGGCGCCTCGCTGGCGGCGATCGCGTCGATCAGCGCCGCGGAACGGTCGAGAACCTGGATTGATGAAGTACGCTCGGTCATATTTCGTAGAGTGAAAACGATTATGTATTGCGCAATGATAATCCAACGGCTATCTTAGTGACAACCTCCGGCAGGTAGCAGCGGCATGGGCATGGGTATTGGCCCGGTCGCTGGGTCTTAAGTCCGGAATTTTTCGTAATGTGAAATGTATTCTGTAGTGTGCAATACGCCACCGGACCACGAGGACTGCACCATGACCGCGAACACGGCTGAAAAACTTGATTCCACTCCCGCCTTCTGCGAAGGCATCCAGTATTTCGGCGAAGCCTGGCCGGAATTCGGCCGCCACGCCGACCAGGCGGTGATCGCCGCCGGTCAGCAGGCCATCGCCGACAGTAGCGACGACAAGGCTGTCTACCAGACGCTGCTCGGTGCCGACGCACTGCGCTACCTGACCCTGCAGGTGACCGCCTCCAAGGGTTCCGGCCACCCGGGCGGTTTCGCCTCCAGCGCCGAGGCGCACGCGTCGCTGATGATGCTCGGCCACACCAATATCGTCACCGAAGTCGGTCACCATGCACCCGGTTTCTACGCCTCGATGTTCCTCGATGCGTCGCTGGAAGAAATGGGCATCCGCAGTATGCAGGACATGATGCAGCGCTTTCGCGAAAAGCACGGTCTGCTCGGCCATCTCTCCGGCGCCATTCCCGGCCTGCTGGCGCCCGCAGGCCCGCTCGGCCAGGGACAGCACTTTGCCATGGCCGGCGCTTACCTGCACCGCGACAAGCTGTTCCCGGTGACCATCGGCGACGGCGGCATGGGTGAACCCTACGTCCTGAATGCCATGATGCACTTTCACACCGCCTACCCGGACGTCACCAACTTTCTGCCGGTGCTGATCTGGAACGGCTATTCGCAGGAGCACCACTCCATGGTGTCGCTGCACAGCAATGCGCAGATGCTCGACTACTGGAAAGGCCACGGTTTCGACGACGTCATCCTGGTCGACGCCAGCGACTTCGACGACAACCGCCAGGAAGGCGCCTTTGTCGACAGCACGCGCTTTTCCTTCGAGCGGCGCCTGGCATTCACCCGGGCGGTGCTCGAAGGCATGGACCGGGCGGCGCGCTCGGCCATGGGCGGCAAGCTGACGGCCTTTATCATCAAGCAACTCAAGGGCGCCGGCGTGCACACCGTGGGCGCCAAGTCGCATAACCTGTACCCCGCCGACACGCTCGACCAGCCGCACATTATCGACGGCCTGAAGCGCCGTGCCCTGCCGGCCGCGGCCTGGCAGATCGTGCGCGATAACTTCAGCCGCGCCGGCGGTGGTCCGGCGGCCAAAACCGTAGTCACCGAGTCGGAACTGGCGCTGAGCGCGCTGCCGACACTCGCCATGCAGGATTTCGCCATCGGCGAAAAGGCCGTGCCGGCCACCGCCATGGGCGCGCTGGTGGCCCAGGTGGGCCAGGCCGACCCGCGGTTCGTGGTCACCAACGCCGACGGCAACGAGGCCTCGGCGATGAAGAACATCAACGACGCGCTGAAGATCCGTCACCCCACGCGCGACCCGCTCTACAACCAGGAACCCGCCGGCCAGGTGTACGAACCGCTCAACGAGGACGCCTGCGCAGGCTTTGCCGCGGGGCTGTCGCTGTTCGGCTCACGCGCGCTGTGGCTGTCATACGAGTCGTTCGCCATCAACGGCTGGCCCATTGTGCAGACGGTGGCCCAGGCGATGGCGGAACTGCGCCGCCGCACGCCGTCGATCGTCACGATGTTCACCGCGGGGGCGCTGGAACAGGGCCGCAACGGCTGGACCCATCAGCGTCCGGAGATCGAGAACTACTTCGCCGCGATGATGCGCAACGGCAATGTCTATCCGCTGTTCCCCTGCGATGCCAACGCCATCCAGGTGGCCTACGAATACGCCACCGGCAGCTTCAACAAAAGCATGGTGATCATCGCCTCGAAGAGCCCGCTGCCGGTATACGTGTCGCTGGACGAGGCACGCCACGCCGTTGACCAGGGCGCGGCGACACTCTATACCTCGGCCTCCGGCGACAAGGGCACCATCGTGTTCGCGGTGACCGGCGACATGGTGCTGCTGCCGGTGTTCGAGGCCAAAGACCGCCTCGAAGCCGAAGGCTACCGGGTGCGCATCGTGGCGGTTGTCAACCCGCGCCGCCTGTACCGGCCGACGGACATCGCCTGGGACACGGTCGCCGAACCCGACAACCGCTTCATGGACGACGAGCACTTCAACGCCCTGTTCGACGGCGACGTCTTGCTTGCAGTCAGCGGCGGGCCCAGCGCACCGCTGGAACCGGTGCTGTTGCGCACGCGTGCGCCAAAGCGCGACGTGATCTGCTGGAAGCGCGGCGAAACCACCGCCTCGCCGGGGGAGATCATGGACTTCAACGGGATAACCGCCGGGCTAATGGTCGAACGGGCCATGGCGCCGCGCTGAGTGTCGACCCGCGCAGGAACACTGCCTGCGCGGGTCCACCGTGTGTATGGAGTTTCTAACAGGATAGCCGCATGGCGACCACCAAGATCATAGTACTCGATGACGACCCGACCGGCTCGCAGACTGTACACAGCTGCCTGTTGCTGACCCGCTGGGATGTCGACACCCTGAAGGAAGGACTGCGCGACGCAGCCCCGCTGTTCTTCGTCCTCGGCAACACCCGCGGCATGAGCGCCGACAAGGCGGCGGCGGTCACCCGCGACGTGTGTGTGAACCTCAAACAGGCGCTCGCCGAACTCGCGGATGCCGGTCACGCCATCAACCCGATCATGGTGAGCCGCTCCGATTCGACCCTGCGCGGTCACTACCCGGTGGAAACCGACGTGATCGCCGAGGTGCTCGGACCGTTTGATGCCCACTTCCTGGTACCCGCATTTTTCGAGGGTGGTCGTATTACCCGTGACAGCGTGCACTACCTTATGGTGGACGGCAAACCGCTACCGGTACATGAAACAGAGTTTGCCCGGGATTCCGTGTTCGGCTATTCGCACAGTTATCTGCCGGACTATGTCGAGGAAAAGACCGCTGGCCGCATCAAGGCCGGCGCGGTCGAGCGTTTCCTGCTCGCCGACGTGCGCGGCGACTCACGCCCGCGCCTGATGGCGCTCGGCGGTAACGCCTGCTGCGTCGTCGATGCCGAGACGCAGCAGGACCTGGATCATTTCTGCGAGCAGCTCACGGCGGTCGCCGCCAGTGGCAAGCGTTTTCTGTTTCGCAGCGCCGCGAGCCTGTTGAGCGCGCTCGCACAGCTGCCGGCGCAACCGGTGCTTCCGGCGGCCATGCGCGAATACGTCCGCGACGGCCGCCCGGGTGCGGTCATTGTCGGCTCGCATGTGAGCAAGACCACGCAGCAACTCGCCGAACTGCTGAAGATGCCCGATACCGCGGCAATCGAAATCGACGTCGAACAGATCGCCGGCAACCACCAGGCGCTGCGCGACGCCATTGTCACGCAGGGCCGGGAGGCGCATGCCCTCGGCAAGACTGCAGTGATTTACACCAGCCGCGGCGAAAAGACCTTTGCCGACCAGGCCACCCGCCTGGCGTTCGGAGACATGGTGTCGGCATTTCTGATGAGCGTGGTCCACCATCTGCCGCGGACGCTCGGGTTTCTCATCAGTAAGGGCGGCATCACCTCAAATGACGTGTTGAGTTCCGGCCTGGCGCTGCGCGCCTCGCGGGTACTCGGGCAGATTCTGCCCGGCTGTTCCGTGGTGCGCTGCCCCGCCAGCCACCCGCGCTATCCGCGGCTGCCGGTGGTTATCTTTCCGGGCAACGTCGGCGATCAGTACGCGCTGGCCGCTGCCTACAGCCGGCTCGCGGGCGCCCCCATGGGCGCTGCCAGGCAGGCATCGGTGTGATGCGAGCCTGACTGTGGAGACAGCCGGGCGCGGCCGCGCTCAGGTCGACAACTGCCGGAGACAATCCAGCGCGGCGCTCTTGTAACACTCGGCCAGGGTCGGGTAGTTAAAAACACTGGCGGCGAGCACGTCGACGCTCGCGTGACACACCATCGCCAGCTGGCCGACATGCACCAGCTCGCTGGCCGATTCACCGATAATATGCACGCCCAGCAGCGTGCGCTGCTGACGGTCCACCAGCAGCTTCATGAAGCCCCGGTCCGCACCGATAATCTGCCCACGGGCGGTTTCCGCAAAGCGCGCACGGCCCGTGACATAGTCGACACCCTGTTCGTGCAGTTCGCGTTCGGTCCGGCCAACATAGGAGAGTTCGGGAATGGTGTAGATGGCCATGGGCAGCAGTTCGGCGGCCTCCGGCTGATGGCCGCTGAAAGCGTGGTTCACCACCCTGCGGCCCTGTTCCATGGCCGTGGACGCCAGCGACGGCCGGCCGGCGAGATCGCCGATGATATAGATATGCGGATGCGCGGTCTGGTGCTGCGCGTTAATGCGTACCCAGCCACGATCGTCCGGCGCGAGGTCCGCCGCCTGAAGGTTGAGCCCCGTGTAGTTGGGTTCACGCCCAAGCGCATACAGCAGCACGTCGGCCTCCAGACTGTGCCCCTCCCCGGTCGTCAGCGATACCCGGTCGCCGTCGCGGCGGATACGCGTCACCCGGGTCTGCATGTGCAACTGTATACCCATGTCGAGGAATTCCGCCTCGAGGATCTGCTGGATATCGCCGTCCAGATAGGCAAGCAGGTGCGGGTGTGAATCCACCAGCTCAACCTCCACCCCCAGGGGCGCGAACATGGTGGCGAACTCACAGGCGATGACCCCGCCACCGACCACCAGCAGCCGCCCCGGCAACCAGCGCAGCTTGAGAATGGAGGAGGAATCCAGCACCCGTTCCTTGTCGAAGGGGACATCCGCGGGCCGGCGCGGGCGCGACCCGGTCGCCAGCACGATAACGCCGGCGCGCAGGCGCTCCTGTTCGCCGTTGGGTCGGCGCAGGACCAGCGTATGCGGATCGGCGAACGAGGCTTCTCCCGGCAGCAGCATGACCCCGCTGGCCATCAGCCGTTTCAGCAGCAGCGCTTCCTGGTTTTCAATGACGCGCTGCTTGCGCCCGATGGCCTCCCCGAGAAAACCGCTGTGCACCGGCGAGCCGCCGTGCACCGCCTGGCGCATGCCGCCGGCGGCGAAGCGCGACGCCAGGTAGGCGGCCTCGCGCAGCGCCTTGCTGGGAATGGTGCCGGTCTGCAGGCTGACGCCACCGATATAGGGTTTGCGCTCGATGAGTCCGACGCGCATGCCATAGGCGGCGGCCTGCAGCGCCGCGCTCTGCCCGCCCGGGCCGGAGCCGACCACCAGCAGGTCGAAGTCGCACTGATTCATGGGAGTCTTCCGCTATCCTTCAGCTCGCCGGCCGTTTGAGGCTCGTCTACCTGGCCGGCGCCCGGCCGCGATTGCGGCCTATTGCAGGAAACCCGCCTTGATTTCGTCCTGCGACGCCAGCGCTATATGTACAGGTTCCACTTTCCAGATGTCGTCGCAGTACTCGCGAATCGTGCGGTCAGAGGAGAACTTGCCGCTGCGCGCCGCGTTCAGTATCGACATGCGTATCCAGTGGCTGCGGTCGCCGTAAGCTTGATCGACCTGCGCCTGACAGTCAACATAGGACTGGTAGTCCGCGAGCAGAAAGTACGGATCCACGCCGAGCAGCCCGTCGGTCAACGGCTTGAACAGGCTGGTGTCGCCGCGCGAGAAATAGCCGCCGTGGATCAAATTGAAGACTTCCTGCAGTTCCGGATTGTTATGGTAGAAGTCCATGGGCCGGTAGCCCTGGCTCTTCAGCGTATCGATCTCCCCGGCGGTCAGCCCGAAGAGGAAAAAGTTCTCCTGGCCGACCTCCTCCCTGATTTCTATGTTTGCGCCGTCGAGCGTGCCGATGGTCAGCGCCCCGTTCATGGAGAATTTCATATTCCCGGTACCCGACGCCTCCTTGCCCGCGGTGGAAATCTGTTCCGACAGCTCCGCGGCCGGGTAGACGCGCTGGCCGTTAGTGACATTATAGTTCGGCATAAACACGACCTTGATGCGGTCGCGCACGTCGGGGTCACGGTTGACCACTTCGCCAACGGCGGTGATCAGGCGGATCATCAATTTGGCGATGTGGTAACCCGGCGCCGCCTTGCCGGCAAAAACAAATGTACGCGGCTGAACTTCCATTTTCGGATTGGACTTGATCCGATGGTACAGGGCAATGACATGCAGGATGTTCAGGTGTTGACGCTTGTACTCGTGAATACGCTTGACCTGCACGTCGAACATACTGTCAGCGTCTACGCAGACGCCGGTTCGCTCCAGGACACACGCGGCGAACTGCCGCTTGTTGGACAGCTTGATGTTGCCCCATTGTTCGCGAAACGCGGAGTCATTGACAAACGCCTCCAGCTCCCCGAGCCGCCCGAGGTCGGTTACCCAGCCGTTCCCGATCGCCTGCGTGATCAGATCCGCCAGCTTCGGGTTGCTCAACACCATCCAGCGCCGCGGCGTGACGCCGTTGGTTTTGTTGCTGAATTTTTCCGGCCACAAATCATGAAAGTCCTTCAACACGCCCTGCTTCAGCAGTTCGGTATGCAGTTGGGCGACACCATTGATGGCGCCGCTGCCGACACACGCCAGGTTGGCCATGCGCACAGCACGCTCACCCCGCTCGTCGATCAGCGACATGCGCGCCACACGCCCCTCATCGCCGAGAAAGCGAATGCGCACTTCGTCGAGAAACCGCGCGTTGATCTCGTAAATGATTTCGAGGTGGCGGGGCAGTTCCCGGGCGAACATCGACAGCGACCAGGTTTCGAGCGCCTCGGGTAGCAAGGTGTGATTGGTATAGGCAAAGGTCTTACTGGTAATGCTCCATGCCGGCTCCCAGTTTAAACCACGCTCGTCGACCAGCAGGCGCATCAACTCGGCCACAGCGATGGCCGGGTGGGTATCGTTGAGCTGCACGGCGAATTTTTCGTGGAACCGATCGAGCGGAATGCGTTGCACCTCGAGGATGCGCAACATATCCTGCAGCGAACAGGAGACAAAGAAGTACTGCTGATGCAGGCGCAGCGCCTTGCCCTGCATCTGTTCATCGTTGGGATACAGCACCTTGGTCAGGTTCTCCGAGACAACCTTTTTCTCGACCGCGCCGTAGTAATTACCGCTGTTGAACGCCGCAAAATCGAACGACTCGGGTGCCTCGGCGCGCCACAGGCGCAGGGTATTGGCGGTATTCGTCCGGTAACCGAGAATCGGTGTGTCGTAGGGGATGCCCTTGACGACTTTGTCCGGCACCCAGCGGGTGCGTCGGTGTCCGTACTCATCCAGGTAGCGCTCGGTATGGCCACCCAGCTGCACCTCAACCGACCACTCGGGACGCGCAATCTCCCAGGGGTTACCGATACGCAACCACTTGTCGGTTTTTTCCACCTGCCAGCCGTCAACGATATCCTGGGCAAAAATACCGAACTCGTAACGGATACCGTATCCCAGAGAGGGAATTTCCAGGGTTGCCAGGGAATCCAGAAAGCACGCGGCAAGCCGGCCCAGCCCGCCGTTGCCGAGCCCAGGCTCTTCTTCCTGTGCCAACAGCTCGTCGATGTCCAGGCCGAGTTCACTGACTGCCTGCTTCACCGGCTCATAGATGCTCAGGTTGATGAGATTGTTGCCAAGGTGCGGGCCCATCAGAAATTCCGCTGACAGGTAAGCAACCGTGCGTGAGCCGCTGCTGGTATAGGTCGCGGCCGTGCTTATCCAGCGCTGCAACATGCGGTCACGCACCACGTAGGACAATGCCATGTAGTAGTCCATCTGGGTCGCAAGCGTCGGGAACTTTCCCTGGACGTAGTAGAGGTTGTCCAGAAATGCACGTTTGAGCGCGGCCTTGCTCAAGCCCGTGCGATCGTCCTCGACCGGTATTGTTGCTGATGTTGGGGTAACGGCACTCATGTGCGCCTGCCTCTGGATGGGTGGTAGGACAACGCCTTACGCAGACGCCGCTTGCAATTCCGCCTGCTCTTCCCCGACTTCGAAGTAGCTCGCCGTGATCTGACTGTTGAGTTCGCTGTGCACCAGCTGGAACTCGTTGAGGAAGTCGGTCAGACCGTCGCCGACGATTTCGTCGACACCGACGCGACTGAGTACGCGCTGGGCCATGCCCAGCGCCCGCAGCGGCGATTCCGAGCTGTCGAGACAGCGCAGGCAGCTTTCGACTTCGGCGAGACAATAGTGGACGGCACGCGGGAACCTGGTGTCCTGCAGCAGAAAGCGCAATACCTCCCTGCCCCTCACCCTGACGTGCACGTGGCGCCGGTACATCTGGTAGCCGGCGAGTGAATCAAGGACACTCTTCCACTGGATATCGTCGAACGGGCGCAGCTCCTCGGTGATCGATGGCAACAGGTTGCTGCCGCGCACATCGATGACGCGGGTCGTCATGTCGGCGCGTTCCATATTGCGGCCCATGCGCAGGAAATCGTATGTCTGGTCGTGGCTCATGGTGCTGGATAATTTTCCTGCCAGCAGCTGACTGTAGTCGATGATGCGTCGCATGAACGCGTAACGGCCGCGCCGTGACATGCCGCTGGTCTTGTTGTCGCTGGCGTAGGCATACAGGTCGTTCAGCGTCTCCCAGACCGCGCGCGGCAGAATGGCGCGCGTCGTGCGCAGATTTTCTCGCGCCTGGGCGAGTGAGTTGATAATACAGTTCGAGTTGCGCACGTCTGACACCAGAAAGCGAATGACGTTGCGCTCGCTGGCCTCGTCGTAGTGCTCCCGAAACAACTCCGCATTGCCGGTAATCGCCACCAGCGGCTCCCAACCGAGCTCGATACTGCGCGGCATGTCCAGCAACAGGTTATTGTTGACGAGAATAATGCGCGCCGTGTTCTCGGCACGTTCCACATAGCGCGCCATCCAGTACACATGTTCTGCCACACTCGATAACAACATAGTTACATGTCTCCTGTATCCACAATCCAGGTGTCCTTGCTGCCACCGCCCTGCGAGGAATTAACCACCAGCGAACCCTTCCTGAGCGCCACGCGGGTCAGTCCACCCCGCGTTACGTGACTGGATTCGCCCGAGAGTATGAAGGGACGCAGGTCGACGTGGCGCGGCTCGACCGCGCCATCGCACAGGGTCGGCGTGGTCGACAGCGACAGCGTCGGCTGCGCGATATAGTTACGCGGGTCTTTCTTTATCAGCTCGGCAAAGCGCTGGTGTTCCTTTTTGCTCGCCGCGGGCCCGACCATCATCCCGTAGCCGCCAGACTCGTTGGCCGGTTTGACCACGAGCTTGTCGAGGTTTGCCAGCACGTAGCCGCGCTGCTTCTTGTCCGTACACAGGTAGGTCGGGACATTGGGCAGTATCGCCTCCTCGCCCAGGTAATAGCTGATCATGTCGGGCACGAAGGCGTACACGACCTTGTCGTCGGCGACACCGGCGCCGGGCGCGTTGGCGATGCCGACATTGCCCTTGCGCCAGGCGCGCATCAGTCCGCGAACACCAAGCTTCGAGTCGGGACGGAAGGCTTCGGGATCCAGAAACAGGTCGTCGACGCGCCGGTAAATGACGTCGACCCGCTCCAGGCCACCGACAGTGCGCAGGTACACGCAGTCGTCTTCCAGCACCACCAGGTCCCGCCCGGTGGCCAGTTCAACGCCCATCTGCTGCGCGAGGTAGGAATGCTCGAAGTAGGCTGAGTTGTAGATACCCGGGGTAAGCACCACGATGGTGGGATAATCGGCCGGGCGCGGTGACAGCGAGGCCAGCATATCGAACAGCCGCGTGGGGTAACCATCGATCGGCAGTATGCTGTAGTTCTCGAACAGTTCGGGGAACACCCGCTTCATGACCAGGCGGTTTTCCAGCATGTAGGACACCCCGGAGGGCACCCGGAGATTGTCTTCCAGGACGTACAGCGTGCCGTCGTTGTCGCGCACCAGATCACTGCCGCAGATATTGGCCCAGACATCGAAGGCAGGCCGCATGCCCATGCACTGCTCGCGAAAGTTCACCGAGTGCCTGAACAACTCGCGCGGGAATATGCCGTCCTTGACGATGCGCCGCTCGCTGTAGACATCGGCGATAAACATGTTCAGCGCCCGGACACGCTGCTTGAGACCGGCATCGGTCTGTTGCCATTCACGCGCGGAAATAATCCGCGGAATGATGTCGAAAGGCCAGGTGCGGTCAATGCCGCCCTCTTCACTGTAGACGGTAAAGGTAATGCCCATGACGCGCATCGCCAGCTCGGCCGCATCGCGCCGTTCGCGCAGGTCCGCGTCGCTGAGCCCACCGAGATAGCGAACCGCACCGCGCGCGGCAATGCGTGCGTTGCCCTTGGGCGTGATTAACTCATCCCAGGTATTCGCATCGGCGTACTCCTTCCACTGGATAGTCATTGCGTACAGCCCCTCAAGATCACATCTGGACACCCAAACCAGTTCGACCCGGAGGCAAAAACGGAACCTGGGCGTCGACCGGCGCTGGACAACTACCCGACTTCATCGGCAAGGTTTGTGCCACCGCCTGCGGTCCCGCGGTGTAGGGGTTTTCGTACCCCTGACGGCCTTTTTGACCCACCCCTACGCACCAGCACCGGGCGCCCGCGAGCCCGCAACCGACCAGGTTGCACCAATAGTGCGCTGCGGCGATACCCAGACGGGCATGGTCTGCCCGCGGTTTGAGCGTTCAGCTGGCGCCTGAAGCGCGGCCACGCCGGCGAATAGCAACCACACCGCGGTTCTACGGCGCAGGCGACGGCGGCCCGACCCACTCTGGCGTAAATGTTGCTTCGCGTGTTGACTGAACCATCAACCCGAGGACCCCGGCTTCCATGTCTGCGTCGACGTCATTCCCGCGACACGGTGACAAACAGAACTCCGCATTTTTCGAAGAGTACCTGGAGAGGCTGCTCGAGGAACGCGATACAACCGGCCTGACCGGCATGATCGACGAAATCGATGCCATTATGATCACCGTCGACCCGGGGCACTCGATACGCTACGTCGGCGAACTGGCTTTGATGACGCCGTATCACTACCTGGTGACACTGGAAAGCGAAAACCACTGGACACACGTCCTGCGAGTGGACATGAATTCGCCCGACTTCCTGGTACGCGAAGTCAAGGACCCCAACATCCGCGGTATCTTCCGCAGTCTCAACGAGGTCTACCCTATCGGCGCGAGCAAACCGAACAGCCGCTATATGGGCGAAATCCTGCGCGTCGACGACCTGCACAGCGTGGCCAGCTGTCAGCAAAAACGCGGCTTCCGCTTCTTCTCACAGGACCAGATTCGCAAACTGGAGCTGCCGGGCAATCTTGCCGTCAGCAAGCCGTCCCCCTACACTCACAATATCGTCGCCTACATGGAACGGCCGCACGCGGACATGCGCGTCTACGCCCTGGGCATCAGCGAAATACGTCCTGACATTCAGGAGGTCTACCAGGCGGCGAAGGAGTTGCAGAAGCGCCTCGCTATCGCCGACCTGATCCTGCCCATCGACCACCTGGCGACCCGTGTGTACTGCCAGAACCGCGAAGTAGCGATCCTCGAATGGCTGTCTTTATCCAGCTATTACTATTGGGGCTCGTACGACATCAAGGACCAGAACTCGTCGACCAACGTCACCAAGAGCGTGCACCACCGCAGCGAGATCCGCAGCCCCGCGAAAGTGTTCACCGCCAACAACACACCCTACTTCGTCAATCACCTGGAAAAACTGCCCTCACCCACGGAAACCTTCGTGCGCAACTACGGCCCGCGCCTGCACCACATCGCGCTCGCGGTGCGCGACGGCGAAACCGACGGTCGGGAAAATATCGAGCACGTGGTCAAACAGATCGCCGCCCAGGGTCGGGATTTTCTGCTCGACGTGATCGGTTCCAAGGAACAGGGCCTGAAGCAGATTTTCTCCAGCGCCTCGGAACACTCCTCGTTGATCGTGGAGTACGTTCAGCGCTTCGGCGACTTCGACGGATTTTTCGCCAAAGACAACGTCGCCGAACTCACCCATGCCGCGGGCGTGGAAGAGGAGCTACTGGAATTGCAGGCGCAAGCGCGGGTTGACTAGGGGGCGCTTGATTGGAGGGCCAGACTAGCGCCTCCAGGGATTGATATCGATAAACCCGGCCAGCTGTTTCGACTTTTTATCGACGACCATAACCACGTCATGCTGCTTTCCGGACACTGGATACGCAGCGATATCCTCATACGACTTACCCGATGACTTCAGGTAGTTTTCAACCTCGTCACGGGCGTCCTCGTATTTTTTCACATACTTTTTCAGATCGATGGCCTTGTCAAAATTTCTGGCAATATTTGCGTGGAAATCGCGATAAAACTCCGGCCGCCGTTCCAGGTCCGGCATGCCTTCAAGCGGGCCGAAAACCAGATCGTGTTCCGCCGGATTCTCCGGCATCTCCGTGTAGACATAAGTCGGGCCGATAGCTTTGAGCTTGACCTGCTTGCTGTCAAGCTTGTCCATTGCCATCTCTTTGGTATCCGCCGCCGGGATCACCACAAAACGGTCGACGGCAAAGCTGACAATAGCCGGGCGCTCACTGACGATGACGTGGGCACCGTAGATAAAGCCGCCCAACTGGATAGCGATAATAACCGCCATATCGAATTTCAAACCGGGTTTACCCGGCTTGAACACAACCAGCGTGAGCAGTGGTCCCAGGACAATATCCACCCCAAGCAGAACCTGGATCGCCGACCTGGTCCCCTCGACCTCGAACAAGGGCGGGGGATACAGAACAAAAAACGTCAAAGCCAGAAACAGGCTGACAACGATCGCGCTGGTGGCCAGATGCAGGGCGAAAGCCTGAAAGCGATTAACGTGCATGACGGCGTGTCCTCAGAAACCACTTACCCTAATAATAACAATGCCTAAGATACACAGAGAAAATCTCTACCGGATTTTATCGGCACATCCACGGTGAATTTAATTAACAATTATTAACAATCTAACCGGGGGTCAGCGACGTCACCCCCTATTTGAGTAGCACGGCGATTTAGAGTCCAATCCCATAACCGGAAGGAGATTGGACATGAAGAAGCGGTTTTCAGAAGAACAGATCATCGGGTTTCTGCGCGAGGCGGATGCGGGTCTGCCAGTGAAGGAGCTGTGCCGGCGGCATGGCTTCTCGGAGGCGAGCTACTACCTGTGGCGCAGCAAGTTTGGCGGCTTGGAGGTGTCGGAGGCCAAGCGGCTGAAGGCGCTGGAGCAGGAGAACACCCGGCTGAAGAAGTTGCTGGCCGAGGCGCTGCTGGAGCAGGAAGTGACCCGCGAGGTATTGCGAAAAAAGTGGTGAGTGCCCCGGCGCGTCGAGAGGTGGTGCACTGGATGTGCGGGCGGGGTCTGTCGGAGCGCCATGCCCTGCGGGTCGTGGGGATGAGCGCGAGCAGCTTGCGTTACCAGCCGGCCCCGGACCGCAATGGTGCTTTGCGCGAGGCGATCGTATCGCTGGCGCACCGGCATCGGCGCTACGGGGCGGGCATGATTTACCTGAAGCTGCGTCAGCGGGGGCTGGTGGTCAACCACAAGCGCGTCGAGCGGCTCTATACCGAAGCTGCGCTGCAGGTGCGCCGGCGCAAGCGCAAGAAGGTGCCGGTGGGCGAACGGCAGCCGTTGGTGCGCCCGGACGGTGCCAATGAGGTCTGGTCCATGGATTTCGTTTTCGATCGCAGCGCCGAAGGCCGGAGCATCAAGTGCCTGACCATCGTCGATGACGCCACGCACGAGTCGGTCGCCATCGTGCCGGAACGGGCGATCGGCGGTCAGCTGCTGACTCGGATTCTGGATCGTCTGGCGGTCACACGCGGCCTACCCCAGGTGATTCGGACGGACAACGGCAAGGAATTCTGCGGTCGGGCCATGCTGACGTGGGCGCACACTCACCAAATCACGTTGCGACTGATCGAGCCTGGCAAGCCCAACCAGAACGCATACATCGAATCATTCAACGGACGTCTGCGCGATGAATGCTTGAACGAACACTGGTTCCTGAACCTGGCACATGCGCAGGCCATTATCGAAATTTGGCGCCGTGAGTATAACGAAGAGCGACCGAAGAAGGCACTGGGTGGTCTGACACCCACCGCCTATGCAAGACAACTTGCCGAGAAATCGGCTACAGTAGCACCGGGACTCTAAACGTGGCTGCTACTCAAAACGGGGTGACGTCGTATTAGGAACAAATGCTCTCTGACCCCTATTTTGTATCGGGTATCGGGGTTGCCGGGGCATCGGAAATTCCTTTTCCAATGGTGTATTTAAGATTTCTGATGCTATATCAGCGGGCGACCGAAAGAAATCGAGTCTGACCCCATTTTTTTCCCCTGACCCCAAATATCTTTCAAATATTTTCTATTTACTCGAATCTGAATTCCCTGACAGCCACCCCAAATAAACTAGAAATATCAATACAGTCATTACAGAAAGAAATACGAAAAGAATTTTATCCAAATATTCAATGCTCTGTGGCAGTAATGAAATAATTAGAGTCGCGGGAATGCAGAAAACGAAACCTACGTAATAAGCGATAATGTTAATAAAATTCTCATCTTCTACTTCTTTCACATTGACCGTGGTCACTACATAAACGCAATATAACAACAACAAACCTATCCAAATAATCTTTTTGTTTCTAAGAATTTTCTGAGGCATCATCGAATAATTTATCCTTTAACTCTATTTCTTATTTTGTTAAATCCCAGAACCATGTAGCTGGATGTGGCTCATTCCTAGACCCAGATGGCAAGCCACATTCAGTGAGACAATCTCTCACAAATGAGGTACATTGACGTGTAAAAATGTTATAACGTCCTGGGTTCGCTTTCCTTTTAGCACGACATCTCATCATACAAACATCTTGCTTAGGATCCGCTTTTACTGTTTCACAATGACTTTCACCTTCATCCTTATCTGGCTTTATTTCGCCACGACCAACTAAACCACCGCCCCTTGGGTAAAAACCTTGCGTTTCTTTTTCGCCAGGGAACCCAAAACCGACATGCCCAAATCTATTTGCTGCATTTGGGTATAAACAAACATTAACATCTAGACCGTATGGGTCAATAAAGCGAATTGCGTTGCCCAAGGCATAAGCAAACGTATTGAGACCACCCGATAGACCAATAGGGTCTGGCTGGACAAAACGCCCCGTCTGCGGATCGTAGTACCGAAAGTAGTTGTAGTGTAATCCCGTCTCCTGATCATAATACTGCCCCGGAAACCGCACATTAAACGTGACACTGTTCCCATCCCCATCCGGATCTTCATCGACAACCGCTTTCCCAAACGGATCATACCGCGCCCGCCAGACCACCATACCCGCCTCGTCCGTAAGCACCTGCGGCGTCCCCAGCGGGTCGTTGTGCACATAGTACAACACCCCTTGATTCGCCTGCACGGCCTGGGCGGCGGGGACCAGCGACTGCAGCCAGTCGGCAGTCATTGCCGCCATGTCGGTCGGTCGGCTAGCCTGTTTGTACTTCA
>Ga0315540_10000527_pt1 | contig 21840 bp, 11 predicted proteins | sample SalMarSW160110MG_FD_203677 | JGI IMG/M metagenome (GOLD analysis project Ga0315540, IMG submission 203677) | Salt marsh sediment microbial communities from the Plum Island Ecosystem LTER, Massachusetts, United States - Salt Marsh Sediment SW1601-10 ...
CCCGCGGTGGACCCGAACGCCGACTGGCCGCTGCTCTGCGGCGTGGTCGTGGACGAGTCGGGCTCGCCGGTCGCGGGCGCGAAGATCGCGCTCGCCGACCTCGACATCGCCACGCGGACCGACCGTCGAGGGCACTTCTGCGTGGCGGCGCCGCCCGGCGACCGCACGCTCTCGGTCATGGCCCAGGGCTTCGCCACCCACCGGCGCATCGTCAGCCTCGGCGCCCAGGGTCTCGAGCTCTCGATCGCCATCGGCTCCAGGCCCTGAGCCGCGCCGGCAGGCAGACGTCAAATGCCTGCTAAAGCGCGCGCTCGCGGGGGGCGATAGAAAGAGTCGGGCCGGCAGGCTCGGGGTCCCCCTCGGAGGGACCCGCAACCTATCGAGACTCGGCGAACAGGGTCCAATCGGATCCACCTCGACGCCCTCGAGTGCGTGGAGCGTTTCATCCTGTGAGCGAGCTGGACGACAAGATCGTCGACGAGTTCCTCGTCGACAGTTACGAGGGGCTGGACCGCCTCGATCGCGACCTCGTCGAGATCGAGTCGGCGGACGGCTCGTCGACGGCCCTCGTGCGCGCGTTCCGGGCGCTGCACACGATCAAGGGCACCTGCTCGTTCTTCGGCTTCCGCCGCCTCGAGCGCGTTGCGCACGCCGGCGAGAGCCTGCTCGCCCGCCTGCGCTCGGGCTCGCTCGCGCCGAGCCCGGCCGTGACCCGCGTGCTCCTCGCCGTCGCCGATACCGTGCGCGGCATCCTCGCGGGCATCGAAGCCACGCGCTTCGAGCCCGAGGGCGACGACACCGCCGTGCTCGCGCAGGTCGCCGAGCTCGGCGGACCCGCCGGTGGGGGTTCCCCCGCTCCGAACAGCGCGTCGCGCGGGCGCGGTGCGGCCGCGGTTGCGACGGCCGAAGACGGCGTCCTGCAGCGCTCGAACGTGCGCGTGGACGTCCGCGTGCTCGACAGCCTCGTGAACCTGGTCGGCGAGCTCGTGCTCGCGCGCAACCAGCTCGTGCAGAACGTGGCGCGCGAGGACTGGGCGGCGCTGCCCGCGAGCGCGCAACGGCTGAGCCACGTCACCTCGCGCCTGCAGGAAGAGACGATGCGCACCCGCATGCAGCCGATCTCGACGCTGTGGACGAGGCTGCCACGGCTCGTGCGCGACGTCGCCGATTCGTGCGGCAAGCAGGTCGAGCTGCACATGGAAGGCACCCACACCGAGCTCGACAAGACACTCGTCGAGGCCCTCAAGGATCCGCTCGTCCATCTCGTCCGCAACGCGGTGGACCACGGCATCGAGTTGCCCGAGGAGCGCCGCGCCGCGGGGAAGCCGGCGGCGGGACGGCTGATGCTGCGCGCCTGGCACGAGGCGGGGCAGGTGCATCTCGAGGTGGCGGACGACGGTGCGGGCCTGCCGCTCGACCGCATCCGCGAGCGCGCGATCGAGCGCGGGCTCGTGGAGCGCGAGGCGGCCGCGGCGCTGCGCGAGGACGAGCTGCTCGCGTTCGTGTTCCGCGCGGGCTTCTCGACGGCCTCGCGGGTCACGAGCGTCTCGGGGCGCGGCGTCGGCATGGACGTCGTGAAATCGAACCTCGAGCGCGTCGGGGGTTCGATCGACCTCACGACCCGGGCCGGTGAGGGCACGCGGGTGCGCCTGCGCATCCCGCTCACGCTCGCGATCCTTCCCGCGCTGATCGTCGGCGACGGCGGAGAGCGCTACGCCGTGCCGCAGATGAACCTCGTCGAGATGGTCCGCGTGGGCGCGCGCGAGCTCGCCTCGCGGGTCGAGTGGCTGCACGACGCGCCCGTCTACCGCCTGCGCGGTCGCCTGCTCCCGCTCGTGTTCCTCCCGCACGCCCTGCGCGGCGTCCCGGCGCGCGAGGCCAGCGGCCGGGCGCTCGTCGTGCTGCGCGCCGAAGGGCACGCGTTCGGCCTCGTGGTGGAGGCCGTGCACGACACCGAGGAGATCGTGGTCAAGCCGCTCTCTGACCGCCTGCGCGCGATCGAGCTCTTCGCGGGCGCCACGCTGCTCGGCGACGGCCGCGTGGCGCTCATCCTCGACGTTCCCGCGCTCGCCCGGCGCTCCGGGGTGCAGGGCGCCGACGCGGTGTTCGCGCCCGCGGACGGTCGCTTCGGGGAAGCGGAGGCGGAGAGCCGCGGACGACTGCTCCTCGTGGATCTCTGCGGCGGCGGCCGCGCGGCGGTGCCGCTCGAGGCGATCGGGCGGATCGACGAGCTGCCCGGCGAGGCCTTCGAGCATCGCGGCAACGACACCTACGTGCGCTGGCGCGGCCGTGTGCTGCCGGTGGCGCCGCTCGCACCCGAGGGGGACGGCTGCGTCGTTCCCTTCGAGGCGAATCGCGTGTACCCCGTCATGGTGGGCGAGGGCGGCGGCGCCCCGTTCGGCTGGGTCGTCGACGCGATCGCCGACGTGGTCGAGATGGACGTGCGGCCCCGCGCGGGCGACCGTGCGCTCGTCGCCGACCGCGTCACCGAGATGGCCGAGCTCTCGCCGGCCTTCACCACGCGCTTCGTCCCCGACGACGCCCCGATGGAGGCCGCATGAGCGCCGCCCCGGGCTGGTGCACGTTCGTGCTCGACGAGCGCCTGTGCGCGGTGGACGTCGGGCGCGTCCAGGAGGTGCTGCGCCCGCAGCCCGTCACCCGGCTTCCGCTCGCCCCGGGGAGCGTGAGCGGGCTGATCAACCTGCGCGGCCGCATCGTGGCCGCGGTGGACCTTCGTGCCGTGCTCGGACTGCCGGCCGCGCCGTCTTCGACTCCGGGCGGCCACGTGATCGTCTTCGACGGCGACGGGCCCGTCAGCCTGGTGGTGGACGCGATCGGCGACGTGCGTCGCGACGCGGACGCCACGCTCGTCCCCGTCCCGCACACCCTCGAGGGCCCCGCGCGCGACCTGGTCGCCGGCGCCGTGCCCCTCGCCGACGGCCTGCTGCTCGTGCTCGACCTCGATCGCGTGCTCGAACGCGCGTTCGCCGAAGCGGACGCGATCCCCGTCACCGGCCGCTCCCCGCGGCCCGCCGGAGGAACCCCATGAACTGGACCGTCCGCCGGAGGCTCACCGCCCTCGGCCTGCTCAGCACCTTCCTCATCCTCGCCGGCGGCGGTGTCTGCTGGCTGGGCGTCGACCAGGCCTGTCGGAACGCGCGCGACCTCGCCTCGACCGCGCAGGCGATGCGCGCACACCTCGACCTCGTCTTCGCCCAGCAGTCGATCCGCGCCGACGTGCTCGCCGCGCTCGTGGCCACCGACGGCGACGGCGTGGACCGGGCGCGCCAGGACTTCTCGGACCACCTCGCCGACGCCGAACGCGCCCGCAACGCCCGTGACGCCGCCGGCCTCGACCCGGTGACCCGCGAGGCCACCGAGGAGTCGCGCACCGCCGCCATCGACTTCGGCCGCCGCGCCGGAGCCGTGCTCTCGGCGGCCGCCCGCGGCGAGCGCGCCCGCGCCCTCGCTTCGCTCACCGCCTTCGAGGCGAGTGTCCGCTCGCTGCGCGAGCGCAACGACGCGGTGTCCGACCGCCTGCGCGACCGGGCCCTCGCGGGCGAACGGATCAACGCCGAGATCGCCCGCCGGGTGACGGTGCTGGCGCTCCTTCTCCCGCTCCTCATCGCGCTCGCACTCCTGCTCGCGTCGAACGCCATCCGCCGCAGCATCACCGAGCCGCTGGACCGCGCGGTCGAGGTGCTCGACGCGATCTCGAACGGCCGCCTCGACGCCCGCACCGGGTTCCATGCCGGCGACGAGCTGGGGCGCATGGGCGGCGCGATCGACCGCGCCGCGGCGAGCCTCGCCGACACCATCGCGGCCATCGGTCGCAACGCCTCGTCGGTCGGCAACGCCTCCGAGGAGCTCGCGAGCGTCAGCCAGCAGCTCTTCTCGAGCGCGCACGAGACCTCGACCCAGTCGAGCGTCGTCTCGAGCGCGGCCGAGGAGGTGCACGCGAACGTCCGGCTCGTTGCCGCCTCCGCGCAGGAGGTCGGCTCGAGCATCCGCGAGGTCGCCATGGGCGCCCAGGAGGCCGCGGGCGTCGCCTCGCACGCCGTGACGGTCGCCGAGCGTGCGAACACGACCGTGACCCAGCTCGGCGAGAGCACGGAGCAGATCGAGAACGTGCTCGAGGTGATCACGTCGATCGCCGAGCAGACGAACATCCTCGCGCTCAACGCCGAGATCGAGGCGGCGCGGGCCGGCGAGGCCGGCAAGGGCTTCGCGGTCGTCGCGAACGAGGTCAAGGAGCTGGCGCGGGAGACGGCGCGGGCGACCGAGGACATCAATCGCCGCATCGACGCGATCCGCGACAACAGCCGCGAGGCGGTCGCGACCATCGCCGAGATCGTGGCGATCATCGAGCGCATCAACGCCACCCAGACGACCATTGCCGGCGCCGTCGAGGAGCAGAGCGCGGCCACGGGCGAGATCACGCGCAGCATGGGCGAGGCCTCGCGCGGCACGGCCGAGATCGCACAGACCATCGGAACGGTCGCCCGCTGGACCGAGAGCACCAGCGCGGGCGCGCGCGAGACGCAGCGCGCGGCGAACGAGCTGGCGATGATGGCCGCCGAGCTGCAGCGTCTCGTGAGCCGGTTCCGCGGGCAGGAAGCGGCGGAGCAGCCCCCGCTGCCCGCCCCCATCCCGCTCCGGAGAGCCGCATGAACGCCCGATTCCGCCTGCGGGACCTGGCCCTGGACCGGCACCTCGCGCTCCTCTCGCTGGCCCCCGTCCTGATCGTCGCCACGCTCGGCGTGGCGCTGATGCTCGGCGCGGGCCTCACGGGGATCGTGGCGCCGTTCGCGGTCGGCGCGCTCGCGGTGCTCCTCGCGGCGTCGGCGTGGAGCTACCGGCTGTGGCGGGCGCTGCTCGCCGACCTGCGCGGACTCACGGCGGTGACCGCGGCGATGGCCGCGGGACGCCTCGGCCTCCGCGCGCCGGACGGCGGCCACGGCCCGGTCAGTGAGCTCGCCGCGGCGATGAACCACCTGCAGGACTCGCTGGTCTCGGTGACCGGTCAGCTCCAGCGCCAGTCGCAGGCGCTCGCCCGTGCCTCGGAGGAGATGAGCATCGTGAGCTTCGACCTCAGCTCGAACTCCGGGACGACCTCCAGCCGCGCGGCGGGGCTTTCGTCGGGCGCCCAGGACGTCAGCCAGAGCGTCGGCGCGGTGGCCGTCGCGGTCGAGCAGGTGGGCGGCAGCATCCTCGAGATCTCGAAGAACACGACGGAGGCCGCGCGCCTGGCCGCGGAGGCCGCGGCGGAGGCGCAGGCCGCCAGCGGCACCGTGGAGCGTCTCGGCGCCAGCAGCGACACGATCACGGGCGTGGTGCAGACGATCGCGGCGATCGCCCGCCAGACGAACCTGCTCGCGCTCAACGCGACGATCGAGGCCGCGCGCGCCGGCGAGGCGGGGCGCGGCTTCGCCGTCGTGGCGCACGAGGTGAAGGAGCTCGCGCGCGGCACGGCGGCGGCGACGGAGGACGTGGCGCGCACCATCGAGAGCGTCCGGGCCGACACCCGCGCCGCGGTCGAGGCCATCGAGCGCAACCGCTCGCGCATCGTCCAGATCAAGCAGATCTCGGGCTCCATCGCGAGCGCGGTGGACCAGCAGCTCGCGACAACCGGCGAGATCGGCCGCAGCCTCGGCCTCGCCGCGACGGCGGCGATCGAGATGAGCGACGGCACCGGCCACCTCGCCGAGGCCGCGCAGCAGGCGGCCGCGGGCTCGTCGCGGACGCAGAGCGCGGCGGGCGAGCTGGCGCGACTGGCCGCGCACATGCGCCGCCTGACCGAACGTTTCCATATCGACCCGGCCTCCGGACCGGAGCCCCCGACCCGTGCGGAAGCCCCGCCCGAGCCCGACGAGGACGCCTACCGCCGCGCGGCCTGACGCCCGGCGCACACCCTAAGGAGGAACGGCATGAAGGCACTGGTGGTCGACGACTCGCGCGCGATGCGCAGCATCATCGGGAAGTACCTCCGCGAGCTCGGGTTCGAGGTCTTCGAGGCGGCGAGCGGCATGCAGGCGCTCGTGGACGTCCGCAAGATCGAGGGGCTCTCGCTCGTGCTGCTCGACTGGAACATGCCCGAGATGGACGGCTGCGAGTTTCTGGAGAAGCTGCGCATCGAGCCGCAGTTCCAGGACGTGCCGGTGATGATGGTCACGACCGAAAGCGAGATGGAGCAGGTGGCCGTCGCGCTCGAAGCCGGCGCCAACGAGTACCTCATGAAGCCGTTCGACAAGCAGGGCCTGCTCGAGAAGCTGCTGCTCCTCGGGGTGGACCCCGGCGCCCAGGCCGCCTGAAACGGAGCCCGTCCCCTCATGTCGCCCATCAAGGTCCTCATCATCGACGACAGCGTCACCGTCCGGCAGCTGCTGGCGGACGCGCTCGGCGCCGATCCCGAAGTGGCGATCGTCGGCTCGGCGCCCAACGGGGCGCTGGGCCTGACGCTGCTTCCCCGGCTCGCGCCCGACGTCGTGGTGCTCGACATCGACATGCCCGTCATGGACGGGCTCGAGTTCCTCCAGCGCGTGCGCCCGACGTACCCGAAGCTTCCCGTGATCGTGTTCAGCACGCACACGACGCACGGCGCGGCCACCACGCTGCAGGCTCTCTGGCACGGGGCGAGCGACTACGTGGCGAAGCCGACGGCGCCCGACTACGACTCCGCCGTCGCGCAGGCGCGCCGCGAGCTGATGCCGCGGATCAGGGCGTTCACACGCCGGGACGGCGGACGGGCCGTGCCCGCCGGTCCGGTGCCCGGCGTCGCGCTGCACCCCGCCTCGCTCGGCAAGATCGAGCCGCCCACGCCGCGCGCCGGCGTCGTGGCGATCGGGGCCTCGACCGGCGGCCCGCGCGCGCTCGCCGAGGTGCTCGGCCCCCTGCCGGCCGACCTCGGCGTGCCCGTGCTCGTCGTGCAGCACATGCCCGCCCTCTTCACGCGGCACCTCGCCGACGGCCTCGCCGTCCAGTGCGAGCTGCCGGTGCGCGAGGCCGAGAACGGCGTCGCGCTCGAGTCCGGCACGGTGTGGATCGCCCCGGGTGACCACCACATGAGCGTGGTCCGGGACGGACCGCGGCTGCGGCTGAAGCTCGACCAGGGCTCGCCCGAGAATGCCTGCCGTCCGTCCGTGAACCCGCTCTTCCGCTCCGTCGCGGCCGTGTTCGGCCAGGGCTCGCTCGGCGTCGTGCTCACCGGCATGGGCCAGGACGGACTCGAAGGCGCCGCGCGCATCCGTGAGAGCCGCGGTCAGGTCATCGTGCAGGACGAAGCGAGCAGCGTCGTGTGGGGCATGCCGGGCGCCGTCGCTCGCGCCGGGCACGCCGACAAGGTGCTCCCGCTCGAGGACATCGCGGGCGAGATCCTCGAACGCGTCCGCCACCGGGGAGGTCGCCGTGCCGCCTGAGACCGCCGCGAACGCCGGAGGGCTTCCCGTGCTGACCGCGCAGGACCACGCCATGCTCCGGGGGCTGCTCCACCAGCGCACCGGCATCCGCCTCGAGACCGGCAAGGAGTATTTCGTCGAGATGCGCCTGTGCGCGCTCGCGACCGACGAGGGCTTCGGCTCGCCCGCCGACGTGGTCGAGGTGCTGCGTACCGAGGAGAGCTGGGGCGTGCTCCACCGCCGGGTCGCCGAGGCGCTCGCCATCGCCGAGACGTCGTGGTTCCGCGACGTTCACCCGTTCGACGAGCTGCGGCGCAGCGTGCTCCCGCAGCTGATCCAGCGCCGGACGGCGTCGCGCGAGTTGCGCATCTGGAGCGCCGCCTGCGCGAGCGGCCAGGAGCCCTACAGCGTCGCGATGCTGCTGCGCGAGCACTTCCCGCAGCTCGTGTCATGGCACGTGAGCCTGCTGGCGAGCGACTTCTCGACCACCGTGCTGCGCCGCGCGCGGGAGGCGGTCTACAGCCAGATCGAGGTGAATCGCGGCCTGCCCGCGCCGATGCTGGTGAAGTGGTTCCGCAAGGACGGCCTCGATTGGCGGCTGCGCGACGACCTGCGCAACGCGGTCGAGTTCCGCGAGCTGAACCTGACCGCGCCGTGGCCCGCGCTGCCGAAGCAGGACATCGTGCTGCTCCGCAACGTGCTGCTCTACTTCGAGCCCGAGCTGCGCCGCAACGTGCTGCGCAACGTGCACCAGGTGCTCGCACCCGACGGAATTCTGTTCCTCGGTGGGGGCGAGACCACGCTGACCATGGACGATTCCTTCGAACCCGTGACGTTCGGGCGGACGGTCGCCTACCGGCCGAAGCCCGGTGTCCACCGTGCCTCCTGAGGTGACACGATGAGCCGTGAAACGATTCCGCTGCAGGAGTGGCTCCAGGTCTACGAGGCCGCGGCCTCCGAGTTCGCCGCCGGCTCGATGCGATTCGACCTGCGTTCCGACGTCTCCGGCGACGAGATCTCGCGGCCCGGCAGTTACATCGCGATCCTCTCGGACCACAACTCCATCCATCTCGGCCTCTCCAGCACGTCCGCCGGACTGCAGGCGATCGCGCGCGCGCTGCTCGGCATGCGCGCGAGCGAGGAAATGGGCGAGCGCGAGGTGATGGACGGCGTCTCGGAGGTCATGAACATCGTGGCCGGCAAGGTGAAGTCGCACATGGCGGGCCGCGACGGGCAGCTGCGCCTGGGCCTGCCGATGTACCTTCCGAGCCCGATCGCCGCCGGCCCCGGCATGGAGGTCGCCGGCGTCGAGGTGCGCCTCGGCCCCGTACCCTGCCGCCTGAGCGTCTACCGCCGCGTGCGCGAGGCGCGGAAGGCCGCGTAGGGAGGAGAGTGCCCCGGCCTGCCGGGACGCCGCCTCCCCCCGGGCCGTGCCCGCCCCCGGCCCTCCGGAGCGCCCCGAACGTTGCGAAACGCCATTCCGGGCTAAAGCCCCCGACCGCCGGCGCCCGATAACGCGGACGAGGCATCCGACCCGCGGCCAGGGGGTTCACGGCCCGAACGTCGCGTGACGCAACGCGCTCCGACCTTTCTCGCGAAGCACCCGGAGCCTCGAAGCGGTTCGTCGTGCGCGGCGCCGGTGCGCCGGGCGGCGGTCCGCATTCGTTCCTCGGACCCACCAGGGAGGTTCCGGCGATGTACGCAATGCTCAAGCGCGTGTTCGCGCTCGCGATCGTCTCCGTGGCGATGCTGGCCCCGGCGCTCGCGTTCGCGGACGGCGACGTCCAGGTCGCGCTCACCGCGCAGCGCGTGACGCTCGTCGATGGCAAGGAAGTCCTCGTGTCGGCCGACAGGGCCCGGCCCGGCGACGTGATCGAGTACCGCGCGGTCTATCGCAACGACGGCCGCAACGCGGTGCGCGGGCTCGACGCCACGCTGCCGGTGCCGAACGGGCTCGAATACCTGCCGAAGACCGCGGCGCCCGCCGTGGTCCTCGCGAGCACCGACGGCCGCACCTTCGCCCCGGTCCCGCTCGTGCGGAAGGAGCGCACGGCCGACGGGCGGGACGTGGTCCGGGAGGTCCCCCTCTCGGAGTACCGCGCGCTCCGCTGGGCCATCGGCAGCCTGGCGGTGAAGGAGTCGCGCACGGTGCGCGCGCGCATGCGGGTCGCCCCGCTCGCGAGCGTCGCCGACAACGCGCACTGAGCACCGGACACCGGTCCCTTCTCTCCACGGCCGCGTGTTCGCGCGCCCCGCTCGTGACCCTTCGCAAGCGGCAGCGGCGTCGCGCCGGCCTCGCGTCATGCCTCGTGGTTCGTGACCCCAAGCCTGGAGTGTGAACATGAACACGCAGAACGCCGGCCTCGGCCGGCGCATCCTCGTCGGGGCCGGAGTCTTCGCGTCGGCGCTGGCGGCGATGGTCCTGCTGTCGGTCGCGGCGGTCGCCGCCCCGCCGGCCGGAACGCCCATCGGCAACACGGCGACCGCGACCTACCTGGACGCGGCGGCGCAGACCCACACCGTCACGTCGAACCCGGTGACGACCATCGTGCAGCAGGTGGCGAGCTTCACGCTGACCGCCAACGGCTCGCGCACGGCGGTGCCGGGCGGGTCGGTGGTCTTCCCGCACGTCCTCACCAACACGGGCAACGGCACCGATGCGTTCCCGCTCACGATCGCGAACCTCGGCGGCGACGACTTCGACCTGACGGGTCTCGCGATGTACGCCGATGCCGACGCGAACGGCGTGGCGGACAACTTCACGCCCCTCGCCACGACCGGGCCCCTCGCGCCCGGCGCGCAGTTCCACTTCGTCGTGATGGGCAGCGTGCCCGGCACCCAGGTCGCGGGTGACGTCTCGAACGTCCGCGTCTCGGCGGCCAGCACGTTCGATCCCGCGCAGACGGCGTTCAACGACGACCAGACGACGGTCACCGGCAACGCCGTGCTCGCCGTGACGAAGGCGATCAACCAGAACAACGGCGCCTCGCCGAGCGGCCCGTACACCTACACGCTGTCCTACACGAACTCGGGCAACGCGACGGCCACCGGCCTGCGCCTGACCGACGTCATCCCCGCCGGCATGACCTATGTCGCGGGCAGCGCGCGCTGGAGCGTCACGGGCGCGACGCCGCTCACCGACGCCGACTCGACCGACGCGCAGGGCGTCGCGCTGAACACCGTGCGGTTCGACTTCAACGTCGCAACGGGCGGGGCGGTCACCGCGCAGATCGCCCAGGTGACTCCCGGCCAGTCCGGCAGCGTGACCTTCGACGTCACGGTGAACCCCGGCCTCGCACCGCAGGTGATCGACAACTCCTCGCGCTTCGCCTACAACGACGGCGCCGCGGACGTGGGTCCGTTCTTCACGAACATCGCCTCGTTCACGGTGAACCAGTCGGTGAGCCTGACCTTCACGGGCGAGACGGTCCCGAGCGCGCTGCAGGGCTCGATCGTCACGTTCACGAACACGCTCGTGAACACGGGCAACGGCAGCGACGTGTTCGACGTCGCCGTGAACATGGGCACGTTCCCGGTCGGCAGCTCGGCGACGCTCTACCAGACGGGCGGCCTCGCGCTCCTGACGGACACGAACGGCAACGGCATCCCGGACACCGGCCCGGTCGCCGCGGGCGCCAGCTACGACGTCGTCGTGAAGGTGCAGCTGCCTTCTGGCGCGACGGGCGGCCCCTACTCGCTCACGAAGACCGCGACGTCGGCGACCGACCCGCTCGTCTCGGCGGTCGCGACCGACGTGCTCACGACGGTCGTCGGGAACACCGTGGACCTGACGAACGACGCCCCGCTGCCGGGCGCGCCGGGCGCGGGCACGGGTCCGGAGGCGGCCTACGTGATCCGCAACACGGCCAATCCGGGCACCACGACGCGGTTCACGCTGTACGTGAACAACACCAGCGGCCAGAACGACAACTTCGACATGGCGGCGAGCACGGACAACACGTTCGGCTCGATCACGCTGCCGGCCGGCTGGACGGTGACGTTCCGCAACGCGGGCAACAGCGTCATCACGAACACGGGGGTCATCGCCCCCAGCGCCTCGGTGCTGGTCTACGCCGACGTCGACGTGCCCGCGAACGCGGCCGCGGCGAACGTGGACCTTTTCTTCCGCGCGATGTCGCCGGTCTCGGGTGCGCTCGACCGCATTCACGACCAGGTGGGCGTGAACGTCACGCGCAGCCTGGCGCTGGTGCCGAACAACACGGCCCAGGTCGCGCCGGGCGGCTTCGTGGTCTACACGCACATGCTCACGAACACCGGCAACGTCACGGAAGGTGACGGCGCCGGCAGCTTCGTGGCGCTGACGATGGCCAACGACCAGGCGGGCTGGACCTCGGCCCTGTACTGGGACACGAACGGCAGCGGCGTCTTCGACGCGGGTGACGCGGCGATCTCCGACCTGTCGGGGATCGGCGGCCTCGCGCCGGGCGCGAGCGTGCGCCTGTTCGTGCAGGTCTTCGCTCCGGCGGGCGCCCCGCTGGGCCAGCTCAACACGACCACGGTCTCGGCGACGACGTCGAACCTGGCCTACACGGATCCCGTTCCGGCGGTCGCGAACGCGACGGACGGCACGACGGTGATCAACGGCCAGCTCACGATCACGAAGACGCAGAGCGTGGACCGTGACTGCAACGGCGTCGCGGACTCGACGTTCACGTCGGCGAACCTCGCCTACGGCGCGGTTCCGGGTGCGTGCATCCGCTACCAGATCACGGTCACCAACATCGGCACCACGCCGGTGACGGGTGTCGTGGTCAACGACGCGACGCCCGCCAACACGTGGTCGTGGAACGCCGCGTCGGCGAGCTCGACGGTGGGCACGATCTCGGTGCCGGCCGACGGCGCGTCGGGCGCGGTCACCGCGAACGTGGGCGTGCTCGGCCCCGGCCAGACGGCCGTGATCGAGTTCAGCGTCCAGATCTCGTTCCCGTAAAGCGGCACCCCGGAGCTCCGCCGGCGCGTGCCGGCGGGGCACCGGGTCATCCCGAAGGAGAAGCACCGGCCGTCGAAGCGCACGGAAGCGCTCCGCCGGTCGTGGGGGCCGGCCGGAAGACTCCGGCTCCCGCAACAGCCTCTCGGCGTCGGGCGCGGACGGCACCCTGGTCCGTCCCGCCCGGCCCGCGGGGCAAGGACATGGCGGCATGAGCAGAACGAAGCCCGACGATCGGTCGCATCGCGTCCCGCGTGGCCTGCTGCACGCGTGGGCGCTCGGGCTCGTCCTGTTCCTCGCTCCCGCCGCCTTCGCCGCGCCCCCCGCGGGCACGCCGATCGACAACACGGCGTACGCGGCGGGCAGCGACTCGACCAGCGGCTCGCCCGTCGTGGGCAACAGCAACACCGTGACGGCGATCGTGCAGGCGCTCGAGCTCGTCTCGCTCGCGCCCGACCGTCGCGCCACCGGCGCCCCCGGCGCCGGCGTCACGTTCTCGCACCGGCTCGCCAACCGCGGCAACGCCGGCGGCGACTTCCGCCTCGAGGCCATCGACCTCGGCGGCGACGACTTCGACTTCGCCTCGTTCTCGCTGCTGCGCGACGTGAACGGGGACGGCGTTCCGGGTCCGGGCGACGTGCCGATCGCGAACGGCGGGACGATCACGCTCGCGGCCGGCGACTCCGCCGACGTGCTCGTCACCGCGCTCGCGCCCCCGTCGGCGCCCGGCCCCGCGATCGGCCGGCTGTCGCTGCGCGCGACGAGCCTGTTCCAGTCCGTGACCGCCTCGGTCACCGACACCGTGGACGTGACCGCGGCCGCGCCGGCGCCGACGCTCGCCTTCTACCGCGGCGCGACGTTCGCGAACACGATCCACGCCACGCCGCTCGGCGCGGACCTCTACGTCCAGGCGACGGCCCCGCAGTGCAACCTCGACCCGGCCGTGCCGGACACGGTGCGGATCACCCTCACCTCGCAGCTGACGGGCGACCTCGACACGTTCACCGGCGTCGAGACCGGCCCCTCCACGGGCGTGTTCCGGCTGACGGGCGCGCCGGTCGCGGCGCCCCCGGCGATCGCGCTCTCGGGCGACGGGGTGGTCGAGCAGGAACGCGGCGACCGGATCACCGCCATCCTGCCCGGCTGCGGCTCCGTCGAGACCCGCGCCCAGGTGTGGGTCGAGCCGGGCGGCACCGTGTTCGACTCGCGGACGGGCTCGCCCGTGCCGCGGGCGCGCGTCCAGCTCGTGGACCAGACGGGCGCCGGCAACGGCGGCGCGGCCGGCGGGCTCGCCCGCGTGTTCCAGTACGACGGGGTCACGCCGGCGAGCGCCGATGTCGTCACCGACGCCGAGGGACGCTTCGAGTTCCCGAGCGTGAACGCGAGCACGTACCGGCTCGTGGTCACGCCGCCGACGCCGTATTCGTTCCCCTCGCTCGCCTCGCCCGCATCGTTCCCTCCCTCGCGCACGATCGACGTCGCGGGCTCGTACGGCGGACCCTTCGCGATCGGGACCGACGGCGAGCCCGTGCGGCTCGACGTCCCGGTGGACTCCGAGTCGCCGGTCGTGCTGTTCGCCGAGAAGACCGCCTCGCGGCCCGTCGTGGAGTGGGGTGACGACTTCGACTACCGCGTGAAGGTCGCGAACCGCTCCGACAGCACCCTCGCGGCCGTCACGCTCGACGACGGGCTGCCGCCGGGCTTCGTGTACCTCCGCGGCACCGCGCGGCTCGACGGCGCGCCGCTCGCCGACCCGGCGGGCGCGCCCGGACCGAACCTGGTCCATTCGCTCGGCGCGCTCGCGCCCGGTCGCGAGGTCGAGCTGACCTACCGCGTGCGCGTCGGCCCCGCGGCGCCCTCGGGCGACGCCCGCAGCGAGGCCGTGGCCCGGGCGGGCGACGTCACGTCGAACCGCGCGCGGGCCGTCGTGCGCGTGAAGGGCGACGTGTTCTCCAGCGACGCCATGGTGACCGGCACCGTGTTCTACGACGCGAACGGCGACGGCCGCGAGTCGCCGGGCGAGCCCGGCCTCGCCGGCGTGCGGCTCTACCTCGACGACGGCACGTTCGCGGTGACGGACGGCAACGGCCGCTACAGCCTGACCGGCCTGACGCCGCGGACGCACGCGCTCAAGGTGGACGTCACGACGTTGCCGCCGCGGTCGAGGATCGCCGCGAGCGACCACCGCGCGGCGGGCCCCTCCGGCCTGCGGTTCGTGGACCTCACGCGCGGCGACCTCGTGCGCGCCGACTTCGCGGCGGTGGGCGACACCTCGATGCTGCGCGAGGCCGCCGAGCGCCGGGTCGCGTTCGAGGGCCACGGGACGGACGAGCGCACGCGCGTCCTCGGCCGGGGCCCCGAGGTGCTCGCGGCCGCGCGCGCCGTGCCCGACCCGCGCTCGCTGCCGGCGTCGCGCATCGTGACGGGCGAGAGCACGCTCCCGGTGGTGACCGTGTCGCACGACCGCAGCGCCCCCCCACCGGCCGTGCCGGCGTCCTTCGACCCCTCGACGCTCGAGAAGATGCTGCCCGACCTCGAGCCCGACCTGGGCTTCGTGGGGCTCGCCGACCTCGACACGGTCGCCTACCGCCAGATGCCGATCGTCGTGAAGGGCCGCCACGGCACCCGGCTCGTGCTGCGCGTGAACGGCGAGGTGCTGCCGGAGACGCGCGTCGGGCGCCGCGTGTCGGTGCCCCGCCAGGGTCTCGAGGTCTGGGAGTACGTCGGCGTCTCGCTGCGGCCCGGCGTCAACGTCCTCGAGGTGGCACCGCCGCGCTCGATCGGCCGCGTCGCGCTGCGGCTCGTCGCGCCCGGGCCGTTCGACCGGCTCGAGCTCGACGCGCCGCGCGGCGTGCCCGCCGACGGGCACAGCATCGCCTCGCTCGTGCTGCGCGCGGTGGACGTCGCGGGCGTGCCGGTCGGCGACCACACGCTCGTCACGCTCGACGCCGGCGACGCGCGGCTCGCGGCCCGGGACCTCGACCCGGCCGCGCCCGGCGTGCAGGTGGCGGTCGAGGGCGGCGCGCTCCGCGTGCCGCTCGTCGCGCCCGGCGCGCCCGGGGAGGTGCGGATCACCGCCTCCTCCGGCGACGTGCACACCGCGGCGGTCGTCGAGTTCGTCCCCGACCTGCGCCCGCTGCTCGCGGTCGGATCGCTCGAGGGCGTCGTCTCGCTGCACCGGTTCCGCGGCGGCGGCCCGGTGAGCGTCGCGCGCCAGGCGTCGTTCGAGGCGCCGATCGAGCAGTTCGCGAACTCGAGCCGCGACGCGGAGGCCTCGGCCGCCGCGCACGGCGCGCTGTTCGTGAAGGGCCGCGTGCGCGAGTCGCTGCTGCTCACGGCCGGCTGGGACTCCGACCGGCCGCGCGACGAGCGCCAGTTCCGCGACCAGCAGCCGGACCGCGGCTACCCCGTCTTCGGCGACGCCTCGGCGCGCGGCTGGGAGGCCCAGTCCACCGGCCAGCTCTACGTGCGGCTCGAGCAGCGCAACGCCTCGATGCTCTACGGCGACTTCGTGACCGGCGGCGCCGGGGACCGCTCGCTCGGCAACTACAGCCGCAGCCTCACGGGCACCGCCGCACACTGGACCGGTTCGGCCGGGACGCTCGACGCGTTCACGAGCCGCGACCGCTCCGCGCAGGTCGTGGACGAGCTGCGCGGCGAGGGCACCTCGGGTCCCTACCAGCTCACGCGCCGGCCGATGCTCGAGAACTCCGAGCGTGTCGAGATCGTCGTGCGCGACCGCTCGCACCCGGCGGTGATCCTCTCGACGACGGCGAAGCAGCGGTTCACGGACTACGAGATCGAGCCCGTCACCGGCCGCCTGCTGATGCGCGCCCCCGTGCCGAGCCTCGATCCCGACCTCAACCCCGTGTACGTGCGCGTGACCTACGAGGTCGCGGGCGGCGCGGGCCCGGCGTGGGTGCACGGCGTCTCGGGCCGCGTGCGCGTCAGTCCGCGCCTCGCGCTCGGCGGCTCCTACGTGGACGACCACAACCCGGCATCGCCGTTCGAGCTGCGCTCGGTCACCGCCTCGGCCAGCCTCGCCCCCGGGACGACGCTCGAGGGCGAATGGGCCGCGACGCGCCACCTCGGCGGCCTCGCCGGCGACGCGGGACGGGTGGAGATCAAGCACCAGAGCGACCGCACGCAGGCGCGGCTCTGGGGCGCGGCCACCGCGAGCGCGTTCGACAACCCGGGCGCCGGCATGGCGGGCGGCCGCAGCGAGGCGGGCGCGCGCGTCAGCTCGCGCCTCGCGCCGCGCACGCGGCTCAACCTCGAGGCCCTCTTCTCGGCGGACGCGCGCGGGCTCCAGAAGCGCGAGGGATTCCTGCTCGCGCTCGACCGCGCGCTCGACCAGGCGTGGCACGGCGAGCTGGGCGTGCGCTGGTCGAAGGAGCAGGACGAGATGGCCGCGGTCGAGCCGGCGAGCGCCTCCGTGCGCGGGAAGCTGTCGGCCCAGTGGCCGAAGCACCCCGAGTGGAGCGGCTACGGCGAGCTCGAGCAGGACACGCGCGAGTGGGACCGGCGCATGGCGGCGCTGGGCGGCGAGTACCGCTTCACCTCGCGCGGGCGGCTCTACCTGCGCCACGAGCTGCTCTCGAGCTTCTCGTCGGCCTGGGCGCTTTCGGGCGCGCAGCGGCAGGCGAGCACGGTCTTCGGCGTGGACGCCGACGTGGCGAAGGACGCCCACCTGTTCAGCGAGTACCGCGTGGGCGACGCGTTCGGCGGCCGCGAGGCGCAGGCGGCCGTGGGCCTGCGCAACGCCTGGCGGCTCGAGAGCGGCATGCGGGTGGGCACGTCGTTCGAGCGCGTGAACCCGCTGCGCGGCTCCGACGCCGGCGCGAGCACCGCGATCACCGGCAGCGTGGACTGGACGGAGGACCCGGTGTGGAAGGGCTCCTCGCGCGCCGAGGTGCGCACGAACCGCACGTCCGACCAGTTCCTCCAGAGCATGGCCGCCGCGGTGAAGCTCGATTCGTCGTGGACCGGCCTCGGCCGGCACCTGCTCACGCTCGAGCGCCGCCACGGCCTGGGCGGCGACGCGAGCGAGCGCCTGCAGATCGCGGCGGCGTACCGCCCGGGCGGCGACTGGGACGGAATCGGGCGATGGGAGCTGCGCTACGACCGTTCGGCCCCGGGCGACGGCACGCGCACGCGGCGCGTCGCGAACATCGCCGGCTTCGCCGCCACGGGACGCGCGGACGGCTGGGAAGGCTCGCTCGCGTGGGCGGGCAAGATCACGCGCGAGGAGGGCGCGGGGCTCGTGACCGCCGGCGGGGCGCAGTGGCTGCACGGCCGGATCACGCGCGACCTCGGGCGCGAGTGGGACTGCGGCGTGACGGGGAGCGTGCTCGCGGGCCGTCGCATCACCCAGCGCCAGTACGGCCTCGGCGCCGAGGCGGGACGCCTGCTGCCCGGCGGCGCCTGGCTGTCGCTGGGGTTCAACCGCTTCGGGTACGCCGACGACGAGCTGACCGACGGGCAGTGGACGCGCACCGGCGCCTACCTGCGCATGCGCGTCAAGTTCGACGAGACGATCTTCCAGCGCGACGGGGGGCGCCCGTGACCCGGGCGCCGCGCGCGCTCGCGGCCGCGGCGCTCGCGCTCGCGCTCGGCGTCGCGCCCGCCGCGGCCCAGGTCGTGCGCCCGTTCACCGTGCGCTGGAGCACCAACGCCCCCGGCGACGTCACCCTGACCGGCAACACGGTGATGACCTGCAATGGCGGCAGCTCCTGCACGAGCGGCCGCAACGGCATCGGTGGCAGCGTCAACAACAACGATTTCAGCATGGTCTACGTGGACGTGGATGGCGACCCCTCGACGTTCTCCTCGAGCAGCGCAGACCTCGGGCTGCCCTCCGGCGCGACCGTGTTGTGGGCCGGGCTCTACTGGGGCGGCTACACGAACGACGCGGGCCGCACCCAGGTGCTCCTGCAGACGCCGGCCTCGGGTTACGTGACCGTGAACGCGGCGCAGACCGACGCGAGCGGGCAGGCCTACAAGTGCTTCGCCGACGTCACCGCGCTCGTGCAGGCCGGCGGCGCAGGCACCTACCAGGCGGCGAACGTCCGCTCGACGCCGAACACGACGAACGTGCACGGCGGCTGGGCGCTCGTCGTGGCGTACGGCCTCGCCACCGACCCGCCTCGCAACCTCGTCGTCTACGATGGATACGCGCTCGTGAGCGGCACGAACACGGTGAACATCGGCGTCTCGGGGTTCGTCACGCCACCCGCGGGCGTCGTGAACACGCGGCTCGGCGTCGTGACGTGGGAGGGCGACCTCGGCTACACGGGCGACAGCTTCCGGTTGAACGGCACGCCGCTCTCCGACGCCGAGAACCCGGCGACCAACTTCTTCAACAGCTCGATCACGATTCTCGGCACCCGCCTGACCGCGAAGAACCCGGACTACGTCAACCAGTACGGCTTCGACGCCGACCTCGTGGGCGCGAACGGCGTGCTGCCGAACGGCGCGACGAGCGCGACGATCACGCTGACGACGAACGGCGACACCTACTACCCCGGCGTCGTGGCGTTCTCGACCGAGCTCTACGCGCCGGTGTTCGACGCCGCGAACTTCACGAAGACCGTCACGGACGTCAACGGCGGAGCGGTGCAGCCCGGCGACGTGCTCGAGTACGCGGTCACGATGCGCAATGCGGGCCAGGACAACGCGATCGCGTGCGTCATGCGCGACACGCTGCCCGCCAACACGGCCTACGTGCCCGGCTCGATGCAGATCGTGAGCGGCCCGAACGCGGGCCCGAAGTCCGACGGGGCGGGCGACGACCAGATGGACTGGGTGCCGGGCTCGCGCACCGTCGTCGCGCGGCTCGGCACGGGTGCGAACGCGACCGCGGGCGGCGAGATGGACATCGGGATCACGAGCGAGGTGCGCTTCCGGGTCGTCGTGACGCCGCCCGCGCCGAGCGGCAGCGCCGTGTCGAACCAGGGCTCGCTCGCGTTCACCGGCGCCCAGTCGGGGGTGGGCTTCGTCGCGCGGAGCGACGGCGATCCCGTCGCGGGAGGGGTACAGCCCACGGTGGTCACCGTCACGGCCGCGCGGATGCTCGGTACCGTGTTCGAGGACGCGGGCTACGGCGGCGGCGCGGGCCGGTCGCTCGCGGCCTCCGGCGGCACGGGCCGCCCCGGGGCGCGCGTCGAGCTCTACGCGGCCTCGGGCGCCTACCTCGGCGCGGCGCACACCGACGCGAACGGCCTCTACGTCTTCGACGGCTGGCCGACGGGCGACTACACGGTGCGCGTCGTGAACGCCTCGGTGCGCTCCGCGCGGGCCGGAGCCGTTGCCGGCCTGTTGCCGGTGCAGACGTTCCGCACGGACGCGGCCTCCGGTGCGCCGGCGGCCGTGGCCGACCGCGTGGGCGGCGAGACGCCCTCGATCGCGGACGCGGACTCGAACACGTCGGCGCTCCCGCTCGCCTCGCTCACGACCGGGTCGGCCACCCCGCAGTCGGTGACGTCGGTGACTCTCGGGATCGCCGACGTCACGGGGCTCGACTTCGGCTACAACTTCGACACGATCGTGAGCACGCGCGACGCCGGGCAGGGCACGCTCCGGCAGTTCCTGCTCAACGCGAACGCGCTCGGAAACGCCGGCCTCGCGCAGGCCGGCCTGCCCGCCGGCTCGGAGACCAGCGTCTTCATGGTGGGCGACGGGCTCGCGCACCCCGGCCTGCGCGCGGGTCTCGCGAACCAGCTCACCGCCGGTGTCGCCCGCTTCGTGCCGCTCACGGCGCTGCCGGCGCTCACCGATCCCGGCACGCACGTGGACGGAGGAACGCAGACCGCGAACATCGGCAACACGAACGCCGTCTCGCTCGGCGGCGGCATGACCGCGGGCACGGAGGCGGCGAACGTGCTGCCGGTACCCGGCCCCGAGGTCGAGATCCGCGACGGCGCCGGCCTCGCGATCGGGCTCGACCTGCAGGGCGCGAGCCAGGCCGTGGCCGGCATCGCGGTCACCGGCTTCGGCAACGCCCCGGGCAGCGGGGCCGACGCCTGCGTGCGCGTGGGAAGCCTGGCTTCGGGCGCGCGGATCGAGTCGTGCGTGCTCGGCGCCACGGCGGCCGCGTGGGCCGACCCGGGCGCGGCGCTGCGCGCGGGCGGCGACCTCGTGCACGTCTCGGGCGTCCACGCGGGCACGATCGCGAAGAGCCTGCTTGGATGGTCGGCCGGCAGCGCGATCACGCTCTCCGCCGGCTCGGACGGCTGGACCGTCACGGGCTGCGAGATCCGCGGCAACGCGATCGGAAACCCCGCGCGCGGCGCGATCTCGATCGAGGCGAGCCTCGGCTCGTCGATCAGCGACACGTGGATCTCCGATACGGAAGGCAACGGGATCGACGCGCGCCTCAGCACCGGCTCGAACAACGTCACGAACGTCACGGTGCGCCGAAGCGGCCTGGGCTCGGGCGCAGCGGCCGCCACCGCGGGCCTGCGGCTCGGTGGCAGCGGCAACCGCGTCGAGCGCTGCGTCGTAACGCTCAACTTCGGCGCCGGCGTGCAGGTCGTCAACGGCTCTTCGAACAACACGATCACGCGGAACGCGATCTCGCTGAACGGCACGATCGCGAACAGCGGCGGCGGCGGCGCGTCGGGCCAGGTCGGCATCGACCTGCAGTCGGCGGCGGATGACGTCGCGAAGGGCACGGCCCCCTACGTCACGCTCAACGATCCGGGTGACGTCGACGCCGGCGGGAACGGGCTCGTCAATTTCCCCGCGCTCGCGACTGCGGTGGTCGCGAACGGCAGCTTCACGATCACCGGCTGGGCGCGTCCCGGCGCCACGATCGAGGTGTTCAGGAGCGACGGGGACGCGAGCGGTTTCGGCGAGGGCGCCGCGTACGTCGCGACGTTCGTCGAGGGATCGGGCGCCGACCTCGACGCGGGCTCGAGCGCCTATCCCTCGCCCGTGAACGGGATCCCGCAGGGCACCGACGACACCAACCGCTTCCGCTTCACGATCGCGGCGCCCGGCGGCGTCGCCTCGGGCGTGCGCCTGACTGCCACCGCGACGCTCGCGGGGCAGGGGACGTCGGAGTTCTCGGGCGTCGTGACCGTCGAGACCGGCGTCACCGTGAGCGGCTGGGCGTACGAGGACCTGAACCACGACGACTCGGGAGGCGGGACGGAACCCGGCACCGGCGAGACGCTCTACGCGAAGCTCTTCGCGAGCGGCAACACGGTCGCGACACAGGTCGTTCCGGTCGCGCCCGCCACCGGCGCCTACGCCTTCACGTTCGTCGGCGCGGGCAGCTGGGACGTGCACGTGGACACCGACGCGAGCGCGGCGACGTTCACACCGGCCTATCCCGCCGGCTGGATCGGCACCGAGAACCCGACCGGCGTGCGCGCCGGAATCGCGGTCAACTCGACCGACGTCGCGGGCGTGGACTTCGGCCTGTGGCACGGCAGCCGCGTGGACGGGACGGTGTTCCGTGACGACGGCGCGGGCGGCGGCACGGCGAACGACGGC
>Ga0315540_10000530_pt1 | contig 21769 bp, 19 predicted proteins | sample SalMarSW160110MG_FD_203677 | JGI IMG/M metagenome (GOLD analysis project Ga0315540, IMG submission 203677) | Salt marsh sediment microbial communities from the Plum Island Ecosystem LTER, Massachusetts, United States - Salt Marsh Sediment SW1601-10 ...
TATTCAACTATCGTCCCCCACCCTTTTATATTATATTGCCCGTAGACAGGCCGGCGTTTGAGAGGCATGTTCGGGAATCGTCATGTCCTTCTTGCCCGGGATATGAGCCGCGGCTAGCACACTCCGACAGGCACCTTGATACGGGCCGACCGATCACGAATTGTGTATAGACAATACCGGGGGTGATCATGGCTACCAGCGAGAATATCGATTCCATACTGAATGAGCAGCGCACGTTCGAACCCCCGCAGGATTTTACCGCCAAGGCCCGGCTGAATCCCCAGCGCCTGGCCGAGTTAAATCAAAAGGCCAAGACCGATCACGAGGCCTTCTGGGCAGAACTCGCCCGCTCCGAGATTACCTGGCATCGCCCGTTTAATACTATCCTCGACGCCAGCCGCGCACCGCACTTTCGCTGGTTTGCCGACGGACAGTTGAATGTGTCCTACAACTGCCTGGACCGCCACTTGGATACCGGGGGCGATAAGACGGCGATCATTTTCGAGGGCGAAAAAGGCGATATTCATACCCTCACCTACCGTGAACTGCATAAACAGGTATGTCGATTCGCCAATGCCCTGTACGGCCTGGGCATCGGTAACGGAGACCGGGTGGTGATCTATATGCCCATGATCCCCGAGGCCGCTATCGCCATGCTGGCATGCGCCCGCATTGGCGCCATTCACTCGGTGGTGTTTGGCGGATTTTCCGCCGAATCGTTGAAGGGGAGGATTGAAGATGCCGGGGCGAGGTTGCTGGTCACCGCCGACGGCGGGTATCGCGGCGGGAAGATCGTTCCCCTCAAACTCGCCGCCGACATGGCACTGGAACACGGCTGCCCGACCATTGAAAAAGTCGTCGTCTTCAACCGCACCGGGGAAGACGTTGATATGCGTGCCGGCCGGGACTTGCGCTGGGACGAGGTCATGGCCACGGCAGCGGATACCTGTGAGCCCGAATGGGTGGACAGCGAACACCCACTTTATCTGCTGTATACCTCAGGCTCCACCGGCAAGCCAAAGGGGATACAACACTCCAGCGGCGGATATCTCCTGGGCGCCATCACCACCGTCAAGTGGGTCTTCGATATAAACGAGGATGATATCTTCTGGTGCACCGCCGATGTGGGCTGGGTAACCGGTCACAGTTATGTGGTCTACGGCCCGTTGGCCGTGGGGACCACTGTGGTGATGTACGAGGGGGCGCCCACTATCCCCGATGGCGGCCGATTCTGGAGTATCTGCGAACGGCACAAGGTCAGTGTCTTTTATACGGCACCCACCGCCATCCGTGCGCTGATGAAGCTAGGCGACGATGTCCCCACCAAATACGATCTTTCCCACCTGCGTCTGTTGGGCTCCGTGGGTGAGCCGATCAATCCCGAGGCGTGGATGTGGTATCACCGGGTCATCGGCGGCACGCGCTGCCCCATCGTGGATACCTGGTGGCAGACAGAGACGGGGGCCATCATGATTTCGCCGGTACCCGGCGCAACCACCACCAAACCGGGTTCATGCACGGTCCCACTGCCCGGCATCGATGCCGATGTGGTGGATGAGCAGGGCCGTACCATCACCGAGCCTGACAAGGGCGGCTATCTGGTAATCAAAAAACCATGGCCCTCCATGCTGCGCACCCTGTGGGGCGATGATCAACGCTACATCGATACCTATTGGAAGCGGTTTGACAATAAATATTACCTGGCCGGCGACAGCGCGCGCCGCGACGAGGACGGCTACTTCTGGATCATGGGGCGCATCGACGATGTGTTGAATGTGGCCGGCCACCGCCTCGGGACCATGGAGATCGAGTCGGCGCTGGTGGCCCATGAACGGGTTGCCGAGGCCGCCGTGGTCGGGCGGCCCGATGAGATCAAGGGAGAGGCCATCTTTGCCTATGTGGTGCTCAAAGGCCCGCGTCCCGCCGGCGGCGTCGACCCGACCCTTACCCAAGAGCTGCGTGCCTGGGTTGGCGAGCAAATCGGACCCATCGCCAAACCGGACGATATCCGTTACGCAGACAATCTCCCCAAAACACGCTCCGGAAAAATCATGCGCCGCCTGCTGCGTGCCATCGCCCACGGCGATGAAATCACCCAGGATACATCGACGCTGGAGAACGAGGCCATCCTGGCGCAGTTGCAGGGGAAGGCATAAATAGATTTATCAGTTTCGAGTTCCGTGTTCCATGTGCCGAGTTATAGAAATAGTTGTTCTCCATGAAAGCGCGGAGTGAGTGCGACTGAGCCGATGAGTTGAGGTAAATTGAATAAGCGCAGCCGCAGGTCGCGCCGCAACCCGAAACTCGCAACCCGAAACTCGGAACGGTTTTTACGCCGAATGATCATCCAGAGTGATTTCAAACCACCCGCCTGGTTGAGCAATCCCCACCTGCAAACCCTGTGGCCGTATTTCATGCGCTCAGGCATGAAGATCGAGGTGCGGCGCGAGCGCCTGGAGTTGCCCGACGGCGACTTCATCGACTTGGATTGGAACACCTGCGACGGGGGGGCCATTGTGGTGCTGCTCCACGGCCTGAGCGGCTCCGTAAATTCACACTATGCAAAATACACCCTGCGGGCGCTGCAGCGACGCGGCATGCGCGGCGTGCTCATGAATTTCCGCGGGGCCAGTGGCGAACCCAACCGGTTGCCGCGGGGCTACCATGGCGGCGAGACGGGTGATTTCGCCATTGTCATGCAGACGCTGCTTCGCCGGGAGCCTCGAACACCCATCGCTGCCGTCGGTTTTTCATTGGGTGGAAACGTGCTCCTCAAATGGGTGGGAGAAAAGCAGGACAAGTGCCCCCTATACGCCGCAGTCGCCGTAAGCGCACCGCTTGATCTCGACCGCACAACCGTGCGACTTAGTCAGGGGTTTTCGCGCCTATACCAATGGCATATCCTGAAGTGTCTGAAGCGTGATCTGTTGGTCAAATCCCGAAAGGTTGATCTGCCTGTGGATGTAACTAAAATATCTTCCGTGACTTCATTTCGCCAATTCGATGACTCGATCACCGCGCCCCTGCACGGCTTCAGAAATGCCGCCGAATACTATGAATACTCCAGCGCACGCCGCTTTCTCGGCGGCATTTCCGTCCCCACCCTGATACTTCACGCCTTGGATGATCCATTCATCCCCGCCTCGGTACTGCCCGCAAACACTGAATTGACTGCATCCACGACGCTGGAGCTTTCCCGTCACGGGGGACATGTAGGCTTTGTAAACAAGGCATCAACGAGTGACGGCGATTGGTTGGAAAACCGCATTACCGGGTTTTTAAACGCCCGCCTTCACACGCGAGTTGTAACTGAAAATAGTGTGATACCATTGAAGACGGCCGCAGATAATCCAGGCAGTCAATGAGCACACGTCTGAATATTTACGTCAATGGACATAATGCAATTCCGAGCATCATCCGGTTAGACCAGGGACTCGTATGCAGTCAGAGCGTCGCACCTCAAAGCGAAAAAAGTTTATAGACCGGCCCGGCGGGTTTTTCTACGTAATGGTCAGAAGTGATCAGCATGATGTCACGGAAGTGGTTGACGTCTCTGTTGCCGGCATTGGCCTTGAGATGGCGTCATATCTGGATCCCGGCAGGATGGTCCGAGTGATATACATAGATGGCGACACCACCATGTATACTACCGGCACGGTTACCCATTGCGAACAATCGGCGCCGCAGCGTCACCGCGTCGGCATTGTATTTGACTTCCCTCACCGCGAAGACAGCAATCAATTTTACAAGCGGGTGAAGTCGTTTCTGGAAAATGATGGGGCGGACGATGATCGGGAGGGGGGTGCGTCCGGGTAATCTGCCGCCGCTAGGGCGGTGTGATTTCGTTGCATATTTCCGATCATTCTCGTCACATAGTCTCCACTATGCTCAGTTGACTTGCACAGGCCCCTGGTAATCTTCCCGCGACAGTATAACTCCGTGGTAATACCGCCCCGCGGGCGCTGGGGCGCCTTGCCTGTCGATACCCGGGGTGTGCTATATCAACAAGGGGACCATTTCGGCGTCGGCCGCGTCCATGATGCGCACTTGCCGCCGACCGCTCTGCTTGGCGCTGTAGAGGGCCTTGTCAGCTTGTTCCAGAAGGGTCTCCGCCTCCATATCAACGCCAGCCGAAAGTGTCGCCACACCGATGGACAGCCCCAGTCTGCCGGCCCCGTCAATGCGTCCCGGGTCGGTATTACTCTGCAGATCATCAATAGATGACAGAATGCGTTTACAGATCGAAGTAAGCGCCTTGGTATCTGTTTCCAGCAGGATAACCACAAACTCATCTCCTCCGTAACGCGCCAGGACATCGTAGGTACGCAGCTTGCTGAGGATCGACTGCGCCACTGTTTTCAAAAGCCGGTCCCCTTCGCTGTGTCCGAGACTGTCATTGAATTGTTTGAAATGGTCCAGGTCAATAAACATAACCGCAAGGCTGCCCTGCTTTGCGCGGCGCATGCGCTCCATTTCCTGCTGCAGCCGCTCATCGAAATAACGCCTGTTATAGACACATGTCAGTGGATCGCGGTAGGCCAGTTCCTTGAGTAATTGGTGCTGGCTTTCTGCCTCCAGGGCCAGTTGCAGGTGGGAAGCGAGCATGGACAGTGAGGCGCGGATGGGCGCCTGTAAAGAACTGCTAAGCTGGAATAGCAGGCAATAACGCAGATTGCCGTTCACGAACAACGGCACGGCAAGTTGAAAATCGATTTCCACACCGGGTATTTTCAGGGGTTCCTTGAGCTCCACCAGAAAGTCCGGGGTCTGTCTATCCACCTGGGCGGTCAGCTTTTCCAGAATACACGGGGGGATGTGTACCGGCGCATTGTTGACGCCGATGCCGCCGATAGTCTCCAGGCGGCCGTCGACGCATTCCATGGCCAGGGCGCGCGGTGACACAATGAGCTTTGCCGAACCTTCAAGACCCTGGGTCAGGACATTACCGCCGCCGCTTCCTTTCTCAAGCTGCTGAGAGATATCAAGCATGGTTTTCAGCAATTCAAGCTGTACCGTCTTGACGTGAATCTTCTCCTTGTCGCGGATCTGTTCGACAACGAGATCGTAGAGCAGCTTCGCCTCCTTGCCTGAAACAATACCGATATCATTCCTTTTACGCTGATCATGCAGCCAGCCATGGACCTCGGCGCTGCCGGTCACATCAATAATAAGATCACCGTCGAAACCGGGAACGACATCTTCCATGCGTGTGAACACCGGGATGCCGATGGAGCGTGCGAGATGCAGACCCGGCGCCTGATCGTCAATATCGACGATTCCATGCAGTTTGATCCACTCGTAATTGTGCAGGACTTCGAGCATGGCCAATCCGCCACGCCCCGCGCCTACGATCAGAATAGCCGCGGAGTCAAAACGGGCACAATGGGGTGTGTGGTCAACTGGGTGCAGCATTGCAGCCCCAAATGTAATTATGAGTCCTGCTATATATCGTCCCGCTCTATAGAACCTTGAGCTGTGCCGGAGGCCGCTGAGCCCACTATGTGGGGCATCTCGTGACACCCGATCCGATCGGGGGTTTGCTCAGAGCGTGGATGTCCACCATTCCAACCGTTTACCGTCTATCCGGGTGTTTGACGCTTTGAGACAGGCATAAAAAAGCCCCTGCAAAAGGGGCCTTTTCGATCGCCGGGGCGGGTCGCCGCGGCGGTTTACTGTTGGTTGAGCTCTTCTTCCTTGTTGATGGCCTTCATGCTCAGCCGGATACGGCCTTGCTTGTCCACCTCCAGGACCTTGACTTTGATGTTGTCGCCCTCCTTGAGCTTGTCACTGACATTTTCAACGCGCTCATCGGAGATCTGCGATATGTGCACAAGCCCGTCACGGCCGGGGAGAATGGTAACAAAGGCGCCGAAGTCCATCAGCTTGGCGACGCGCCCGTCGTAGATTTTGCCTACCTCCACATCGGCGGTGATCTGCTCGATGCGATGCTGCGCCTCCAGACCGGCGGCCTTGTCTACCGAGGCGATTTTGACGGTGCCGTCATCCAGGATATCGATGGATGCCCCGGTCTCCTCGGTGATGGCGCGGATAGTGATACCGCCCTTGCCGATGACATCGCGGATCTTTTCCGGATTGATGCGCAAGGTGATAATGCGCGGTGCGTACTCCGACATCTCATCGCGCGGCGCGGGCAGGACGGCCTCCATCTTGCCGAGGATGTGCAGACGACCCTCCTTGGCCTGATCAAGGGCGTTGGCCATAATCTCCCGGGTGATGCCCTCGATCTTGATGTCCATCTGCAGGGCGGTGATACCGCCGCGTGTGCCTGCCACCTTGAAGTCCATGTCACCCAAGTGATCCTCGTCGCCGAGGATATCGCTGATAATGGCGTAGTTGGACGGCTCTTTGATGAGCCCCATGGCGATACCCGCCACCGGGGCCTTGGTGGGTACACCGGCGTCCATCAGGGACAGGCTGGCACCGCATACCGAGGCCATGGAGCTGGAGCCGTTGGACTCGGTGATCTCGGAGACCACACGCAGGACATAGGGGAACTGTTCTTCCGTGGGCATGATCGCCATCACCCCGCGCTTGGCCAAGCGTCCATGGCCGATCTCACGGCGTTTGGGGCTGCCGATCATACCGGTCTCACCGACACAATACGGCGGGAAGTTGTAGTGGAACATGAACGGTTCCTTACGCTCGCCCTCAATGGCGTCGATCATCTGGGCGTCGCGGCCGGTGCCCAGGGTGGTGACTACCAGGGCCTGCGTCTCGCCACGGGTGAACAAGGCCGAACCATGGGCCCGGGGCAGTACCCCGGTACGGATCGTGATGGGGCGGATGCTGCGGGTGTCACGGCCGTCGATACGCGGTTTGCCATCGATGATACGGCCGCGGACGATACGTTTCTCCAGGGACTCGATTTCACCGAGAATTTCGTGGTCGGTCCACTGGGTCGCCTGCTCTCCGCTGGCCTCGGTCAGCTTGGCCACCAAGCCGCCGCGAATCTCTGCCAGGCGCTCCTGGCGGGCCTGTTTTTCCTCGATCTGATAGGCCTCGGTGATGGCGGCGCCGATCTCGGCCTCACACAGGCTGCGCAATTGGTCGCTGGCAGGGGGTGCCTGCCATTCCCATCGCTGCACGCTCGCCTCCGCGGCGAAGGCCTCGATGGTGCTGATCACGGTCTGGATCTGCTGGTGGCCGAAGAATACCGCCTCCAGCATAACCTGCTCAGACAATTCGCTGGCCTCGGATTCCACCATAAGGACGGCGTTTTTCGTCCCGGCAACCACCAGGTCCAATTGCGATCTCTGGAGCTGCTCCAGGGTGGGATTCAGCAGGTATTGCCCGTCCACATATCCAACCCGTGCGGCGCCGATGGGTCCGTTAAACGGGACACCGGATACGGCCAGGGCGGCGGAGGCGCCGATCATCGCGGGGATGTCGGGATCGATATCACGGTTGAGGGACACCACCGTCGCGACGATTTGTACTTCGTTGAAGAAACCCTTGGGGAACAGCGGGCGAACGGGACGGTCGATCAATCGGCAGGTAAGGGTCTCTTTTTCGCTGGGCCGCCCTTCGCGACGGAAAAAACCACCGGGGATCTTTCCGGCCGCATAGGTCCGTTCCTGGTAGTTCACCGTCAGCGGGAAGAAGTCCCTGCCCGCCACCGCCTCTTTCTTGGCAACCACGGTAACCAGCACAGCGGTACCGTCCATATTGACCATGACGGCGCCCGTGGCCTGCCTGGCGATTTCACCCGTTTCCAGAGTGACGGTATGGGCACCGTATTGAAAACTCTTTTTGACAATTGTCACGTTCGATTCCCTGCAAAATTTCGAAATTGATCGGAGTTCACGTCAACATTTACAGGCCTATGCAGACCCCGTTGAGAAAACGCGTGCATATCGGATTGAGATATCGGAAGGCGATAATGGATATAACGGCAGTGAATTGTTGCGAGCCCCGGATGATCGCCAGCTGTTTTCACTGGACAATGTTTTATTTCCTCAGACCCAAACGGGAAATCAAGGTGAGATAGCGTTCATTGTCTCTGCGCTTGAGGTAGTCCAGCAGCTTGCGGCGCATACCCACCATTTTCAGCAGACCCTGACGGGAATGGTGATCGTGAGGGTGGTCCTTGAAATGGTCGGATAGCTGGGTAATGCGGGCCGACAACAGGGCCACCTGGACTTCCGGCGAACCGGTATCCGTGGCACCCGCTTGGTAGTCACTAATGATCTTTTCTTTGCTCTCAGGATTCAACGGCATGGAAAACTCCGATATCACTTAACGTATTGGTTAAATTTTAACTTTTGTCATCATGTCGTGACAAGTATATACCCATTTCCGGATCTGCTTATTTAAGGATTCACTAAGCGTCGCGGCGCGATGCGACCGTCCTCCATTACCCGCCCGATGCCCAGGAAACGGTCTCTGGCGGTGTATAGCTTGACCATATCCCCCTTGGGGGCCTTGGACACCACCACCGACTGTCCGCGACGGATAAAAAAGGCCATTTCATCGGACAGGGACACCGACGGCCAGTGCAGTAGCGCACTCTCCATAGGCAGCAGGAACGCATCCAGGGCCGATAATCCCGCCTCCCCTGCGGCTGCCAGGGTCTCCAGGGAGACCATCTGATCGTTCAGGTACGGACCGATAGTCAGGCGCCTGAGGCTGGCCACGTGACCGCCGCAACCGAGGCAGTTACCGATGTCTTCGGCCAGGGTGCGGATGTAAGTGCCTTTCGAGCATGAGATCTCCAGTTCCAGCTCGTCACCGCGGTGACTTAGCAGACGGATATCATTGATCATGATCTGGCGCGGTTGGCGCTCCACCTCCAGGCCTTTATGGGCCAGTTTGTACAGAGGCTGGCCGTTGCGCTTGATCGCCGAGTGCATGGGCGGGATTTGTTGAATTTGACCGGTAAAGTCATTCAGGACCGCTTTCAGCCGGGATTCATCCACCGGGCCCACCGGGCGCGTCTTGATCGGCTCGCCCTCGGCGTCGCCGGTAGTGGTGGTGACCCCCAGCCTGATGCGGGTCCAATATAGTTTATCCGCCTCGAGGACGAAGCCGGCCATCTTGGTGGCCTCGCCCAGGGTAATGGGCAGCATGCCGCTGGCCAGGGGGTCCAGGCTGCCGGAGTGGCCGGCCTTACGTGCCTGGTAGATCCGCTTGACCTGCTGCAGGGCGGCGTTGGAACTCAGCCCCACCGGCTTGTCCAGAAGCAGAATACCGCGCACGTCCCGCTTTGAGCTGCGCGTGTTGGTCAATGTATCTGTGCTTGTCATTGATGGGTTTTGCGGTCCGAGGCCACCGCCGCTTCGATCAGCGCCGCCAGGCGGTTGCCTTGATCGACTGACTCGTCATACACGAAGCGCAGCTGTGGAATCACGCGTATCGACAAACGCTGGGCCAACCGCCCGCGCAGAAACCCCGCGCCCTTATTGAGCGCCGCGATCACGGTCTGTTTGTCTTGTTCGGTGTCCAGCGCGGTGACATATACTTTTGCATGGGAAAAATCCGGCGCCACATCCACGGCGGACACGGTCACCATGCCCACCCGCGGGTCGTCCAATTCCTTTTGCAGCAGGACAGCCAGTTCCCGTTGGATCTGTTCTCCCACCCGCTTGGTACGGCTGTATTCTTTTGGCATAGAGTATTCAGGTGTGACGTCTCTGGGCGCGCGTTTATATGGTGCGTGCGACCTCGACGCGTTCGAAGACCTCGATCTGGTCACCGGGCTGCACATCGTTGTAATTCTTGACGCCGATGCCGCACTCCAGGCCCGCCTTGACCTCGGATACATCTTCCTTGAAGCGGCGCAGGGACTCCAGCTTACCTTCGTAGATCACCACGTTGTCGCGCAGGACACGAATAGGGGCGTTGCGGCGTATCACCCCCTCGGACACCATGCAGCCGGCGATGGCGCCGATCTTGGGTGATCTGAATACATCGCGGACCTCCGCCACACCGACGATCTGCTCCCTGATCTCCGGGGACAGCATGCCGGAAAGCGCGCGCTTGACCTCATCGATGACGTCGTAAATGACGCCGTAGTAGTTCAGCTTTACACCGGTTTCCTCACTCAACCGCCGCGCCTGGGCATCGGCGCGGACGTTGAAGCCGATCAGAATGGCATGGGAGGCCAGCGCCAGGTTGACATCGGATTCGGTAATGCCGCCAACGCCGCCGGCGATGATCCTGACCTGGACCTCACTGGTTGACAGTTGGCTGAGGGCCTCGTTGAGCGCCTCCATGGAGCCCTGTACGTCGGCCTTGATTATCAGGTTCAACTGATTGACCGTGTCCTTATCCAATTGGGAGAACACGTCCTCCAGTGTGGCCGCGCGTTGATGGGACAGTTTCACATCGCGGTATTTACCTTGACGGAACAGGGCGATCTCGCGAATGCGCCGCTCGTCTTCCAGCACCACCGCTTCGTCGCCGGCATTGGGGGTGCCGGACAGGCCCAATACCACCACCGGCATGGAGGCGCTGGCCTCCTCCACACTGTCGCCGTGTTCATTGAGCAATGCCCTGACGCGGCCGAATTCCTTGCCCGCCAGCAGGGCATCGCCCTTGCGCAGCACGCCGGTCTGGACCAGTACCGTGGCGATAGGGCCGCGGCCCTTGTCCAGACTGGATTCGATAATCACGCCCTTGGCGGGGCGGTCCTTGACCGCGGTCAGTTCCATGACCTCGGCCTGCAGCAGGATGGCATCGAGCAGCTGATCGATGCCGTCCCCGGTCTTGGCGGAGACATTGACGAACATGGTGTCTCCGCCCCACTCCTCGGGAATAACCCCGTGGGTGGACAGTTCGTTCTTGACACGGTCGATGTCGGCCTCTGGTTTATCGACCTTGTTGACGGCAACCACCAAGGGCACCCCGGCGGCCTTGGCGTGCTGAATGGCCTCGATGGTCTGTGGCTTGACGCCGTCATCGGCGGCCACTACCAGGACCACGATATCGGTAATCTCGGCACCGCGAGCGCGCATGGCGGTGAACGCGGCGTGGCCGGGTGTATCGAGAAATGTCACCGTGCCCTTGCTGGTGTCCACGTGGTAGGCGCCGATGTGCTGGGTAATACCGCCCTTCTCGCCCGCGGCCACCTTGGTACGGCGGATATAATCCAATAATGATGTCTTGCCATGATCCACATGACCCATGATGGTCACCACCGGAGGACGATGTGCCGCCTCACCGGCCTGTTTGTCCAGGTTGGCCAGCTCTTCTTCGATGGCGTTCTCCTGGATCAGCTTGGGTTTGTGCCCCAACTCCTGCACCACGACGGCCGCGGTGTCCTGATCCAGGACTTGGTTGATGGTCGCCATACTACCCATGCCCATCATCAGCTTGATGACCTCGGCGGCCTTGATGGACATCTTCTGTGCCAGCTCACCCACGGTGATGGTCTCGGGAATGGTGACTTCGCGCACGATGGGCGCGGTGGGCCGTTCAAACCCATGGCGGGAGGTGGACGTTATCTTGACGGGACCCTTACGGGTCTTTTTCTTGCGCCGACCCTTATCGACGGTGATATGTAATTCCTCGCGGCCGAAGCGCGAGGAGCGATCATCTCCCACAGCCTGGCCCTTGCCGCGGCGCTTGTGTTTCTTATCCACTTCGGCGGTCTTGGGCGCGGCCGGGGCGGCTTTGGCCTTTTCCTTGGCGGGGGCCTCGGCGGCCTTGACCGGCTCTAGCGCAGGGGCCACCGGCTCAGCCTTGGCCACCTCCGGTTGGGCGGCCGTCTTGGCCTCGGCGGGTGCCGTTTCCTGCTCGGCTTGCGGCGGTGCTGCGGGGACCTCTGGCGCAACCCGTTTGCTCTCCGCGACGGCTTCAGGGACGGCTGTTTCAGCTTCCGGCTGGGGTTCGGCGGTGACCGGCGGTTCTTCTACCGGTGTCTCCTCGGTGCTAATGGCGGCGCGTTTGACATAGGTACGCCGCTTGCGGAACTCCACGTTGACCACGGACTTTTTGCCCTGGGTACCGGTCTGACGCAATTCGCCCACACTCTTGCGCCGCAGGGTGATTTTTCTGGGTTCCGGGCTGGCAGCCGCCTCTTCTTCGCTGCCATGCATACCCCGCAGGTAACTCAGTAACTGGACCTTTTCTGTGTCAGTTATGGTGGCGTTCGGGTCTTTATCGGACAGCCCCGCCTCTCCGAGCTGCACCAGCAGCCGGTCTACGGGAATTCCCACCACATCGGCGAATTGTTTAACCGTCAATTCTGACATATAAAAGCACCTGTATTGCCGGTTTAACCGTGCTGCTGCTTATTCTCTTCGGCGAACCAGGGGGCGCGCGCCTCCATGATGAGTTGTTTGGCCAGTTCATCTGTCATGTCTTCAATGTCCATCAGCTCATCCACCGCCTGCTCGGCCAGGTCTTCCCGGGTGATGATGCCGCGGCTCGCCAGGGTATAGGCCAGCCGCGAATGCATACCCTTCAGCTCCAATAAGTCCTGAGCCGGTTCAACGGAGGTCAGGCGCTCTTCGCTCATGATGGCCCGGGTCAGCAGTACATCGCGGGCGCGCTTGCGCAGCTCTTCCACGATATCCGCATCAAACTCCTGGATTTGCATCATCTCCTGTACCGGAACGTAGGCGACCTCCTCGATGCTGGAAAAACCCTCCTGCACCAGTATGGTGGCTACGTCTTCGTCCACGTCCAACTGCTCCATTAACATTTTCTGCAGGCGTTCCATCTCCGCCTCACTCTTGGCCTCTGCCTGGCCCTCGGTCATGACATTCAACTCCCAGCCGGTGAGTCCGCTGGCGAGGCGGATATTCTGCCCGCCACGGCCGATGGCCTGGGACAGGTGTTCCTCGGATACGGCGATGTCCATGCTGTGGGAGTCTTCATCCACGACAATGGACTTGACCTCGGCGGGGGACATGGCATTGATCACGTACTGGGCCGGATTTTCGTCCCATAGGATAATGTCGATGCGTTCGCCAGCGAGTTCATTGGAGACGGACTGTACCCGGGAACCGCGCATGCCGACACAGGCACCCACTGGGTCGATGCGGGCATCGTTGCTCTTGACGGCGATCTTTGCCCGCAGGCCCGGGTCGCGGGCCGCGCCCATGATCTCGATGAGCCCCTCACCCACTTCCGGGACCTCGAGCTTGAACAGTTCGATCATCAACTGAGGCGAGGTGCGGCTGATAAACAGCTGTGGTCCGCGGACTTCGGAGCGCACCTCACGCAGATAACCGCGTATGCGGTCCCCGGGACGCACCGCCTCCCGGGGAATCAACTCGTCGCGGGTAATCACCGCCTCGGCGTTATTGCCCAGGTCAAGGATGATGTCGCCACGCTCAATGCGTTTGACGACTCCGGTGACCAACTCACCCACGCGGTCTCGGTATTGCTCCACCACTTGGGCGCGTTCCGCCTCGCGCACCTTCTGCACAATGACCTGCTTGGCGGTCTGGGCGGCGATGCGTCCGAAGACGATGGATTCTATGGGTTCCTCGACATACTCGCCCAGCTGGATATCGGGGTTTTTCGCCCGGGCCTCGTCCAGGGTCAGCTGCATCTCCGGCTCTTCCACCTCTTCCACCACCTGCCAGCGGCGGAAGCTATGGTAATCCCCGGTCTCCCGGTCAATGGACACCCGAATATCCACTTCGTCTGAATAGCGTTTCTTGGTGGCGGTGGCCAGTGCGGTTTCAATGGCGTCTATGATGACCTCTCTGCTCACGCCTTTCTCGTTAGAGACGGCGTCTACGACCATCAGGATCTCTTTGTTCATGCCTTGGAACCTCTCACGCGCTGGTTTCGCCCGCTGGGCGGGTTGCGGATTGTCCGCAATCTCACCATATATAACCAAATAATTACAATCACTTAAACTACAAATCTAAATCTCCGGCACAAGATTCGCCTTGGCGATTTGCTCCAGAGGCACCGACACTAAACTGCCATCCTCCTCAATTAGCACATTGTCCTGCTCCACACCGTGGAGCACACCGGTAAATTTGCGCCGGCCCTCGTGCAGAAAATGCAATTGCACCCTGATCCGGTTGCCGGCGTAGCGGGAAAAGTGCTCCCGCGTGAATAACGGTCTGTCCAGTCCGGGTGAAGACACCTCTAGTGTATATGGGCCGTGGATCGGATCTTCAACATCCAATAGACCACTGACCTGATGACTGACTTTCGTACAGTCTTCCAGGGTAATGCCTTGGGGTGAGTCGATGTATATCCTCAATAACCCCGTCCCGGGTCGGGGGCTGAAATCCAGGCCCACCAACTCATAACCCAACCGATCGAGTACCGGCTCTATCAGTTTGTACAATTCCCGAGGTGCCTGACGCATATATGAGCACCTTAAATAAAAAGTGGGCCCGAGGCCCACTATTTCAACGCACGCTGCAAACAACACATCGGGGCATGCATGGCAAAACGACCATGCAGCACCGATGCACAATCTCATTCTGGACTAGGCCACGATAGCCGGCGGCGTGTTGATTGCCACCTTTATGCCGCAACCCCAACAAAAAGAAGCAGTTGTGGTCTGCGTTCCAGAACTGGTAGCGGGGGCAGGATTTGAACCTGCGACCTTCGGGTTATGAGCCCGACGAGCTACCAGGCTGCTCCACCCCGCAATAACTATGTGATTTTAACAAAGCCGATCAGTGCCTTGCAACCCGATCGCGCGAGCGAACACGCGTCTGACACAATATAAGCTTTCCTCTGCGGTGATTATATCACCTTAACAAACTGTTATAACACTTGAATTACGGGCCCTGCGAACGTCCGTGTGCAATAAGCGGGTCAAGGGGTATGGCTGGCATCGGGGCGCGCCAGCAGCATGACGAAGGCCACGGCGTGGTCTTCCTCGTCGGCCAGGCTGATTAACCCCGAGCTGATTCCCAGGGCCTCTTCCAGCGCCTGGGCAGGCCCGTAGAAGGCCAGCAACGGCCGCCCTTGAGGGTCGTGATCCACACCGATGTGATGAAAATCGATTCCTTGGCGAAAACCGGTGCCAAGGGCCTTGACAGCGGCCTCTTTCGCGGCGAAACGGCGCGCCAGGAAATGGGCCGGTTTGCCGCTGCGGTCGAATTCATCGAGTTCATCCGGCGTCAGAATGCGCTGGGCGAATTTACGTCCGAAGCGCTCCAGGATGTTCCGGATACGGGTAACACGGACGATATCCGTCCCGATGCCGTATATCATCGCCGCGCCTGCGTCATCACGCGTTTCATTTCACCTACCGAAGCCTGCAATCCGGTGAACAGGGCGCGGGCGATGATCGCATGTCCGATATTCAGTTCCCGTATTACCGGGATGGCCGCGATAGAACCCACGTTATGGTAGTTCAGGCCGTGGCCGGCGTTGACCTGCAGACCCAGGCCGTGAGCCAGCTCCGCGGCGGCGGCGATGCGCTGGAATTCCCGCTGTCGGGCGCCTGCATCCTGTGCATCGGCATAGTGACCGGTGTGGATCTCAATCATCGCCGCGCCGGTGCGCGCCGCAGCCTCCACCTGAACCGCATCGGCATCGATGAACAAAGAAACGTGGGTGCCCAGCGCCTGCAGACGGATACATGCATCGCTAATACGTGCCTCGTCGCCGGCCACATCCAGGCCGCCCTCGGTGGTCAGTTCTTCGCGGCGCTCCGGCACCAGGCAGCAGCTCTGCGGGCGAACACGCTCGGCGATAGCCAGCATTTCACGGGTCACCGCCATCTCCAGGTTCATGCGTGTCTGCAGCACCTCGTTGAGGACGTTCACATCCCGTTCCTGTATGTGCCGGCGGTCTTCACGCAGGTGCAGGGTGATGCAATCCGCCCCGCCCTGCTCCGCTTCAAGGGCCGCCTGTACCGGCTCCGGGTAACGGGTACCGCGTGCCTGGCGCAGCGTAGCCACATGATCGATATTGACACCTAGCAGGATCTCATTCATGACACTGAAGCGCGATTACCACAAGTTTAATGGTTCACCGGGGCCTTCATGGGCGCCGCGGCGGCGGACCGAGCGTCGCCACGATAGACCTCGATCAGTGCCCGGCTGCCGAGGGGCTTTCCGCCCAGATGGGCCTCCAACAGGCGGCGCAGGAGCTGCTTTGCCTCTTTGAGCACGCCCGGCTCGTTCAATTCGTCGTTGGCCAGGGCAAGCAGTGTACGGCCGCTGACGGTGACGGTCACCGCCGACCCCGCTCCGTCGCGATCGGCCGGCACCGGCCCGGCATCGTGATAGTAATGGTACTGCATCTCGGCGCGGATAGGCGCGCCGCCGTGGGCCTCGCGATCCAGGGTGAGGCCGAAACCCAGGGCCGTGAGGAGATATTTTTCATATATCCGCAGCAGCCGCTGCAGGGACGGACCCGGATCGGTTCCCACGGCGGTGTTCATTTTCACCAAATGTCGCAGTGCATCCCGGTAGTGGAAAAACAACTCGGCATGGGCGTCGTGGCGATGCAGCAGGCGCAGCAGCAGTTCATTCAGATAAAATGCGCTGGCCAGCGCGTAGCCACGAAACCACAACGGTGCCCCATCGTCCTCCGCGCCGGTGAGGGTCATCAGCTCGCCACGGCCGGACCACGACAGTAGCAGGGGGCGAAACGGCTGGATAAGCCCGCGCAGCCTGGACTGCCGCCGCCGCGCTCCCCTGGCCACCAGCGCGACGATACCGAAGTCCGGGGTAAAGGCCTCAGCAATCAGACTGGTATTGCGGTACGGCCTCGTATGCAGTACGAAGCCGGGCTGTAATGAGACACGGGCGTGATTTTGGGCCATGGATATCCGAACCGGCGGCAACATCCCACATTATACATCCGCTGACGCGGTTTCGAGTTCCGTGTAGCGAGTTTCGTGTTGTGGATGCGGCCTGTCGGCCGCGACTGAACAGTTCCCACGCCCCCCAACGGCTCCACCCTTGAGAAAAGGCGTATTCCCCAAAAACCGAAACTCGGAATACGCAACCCCCGGGACACCCGTCCCAGGCCCCGAATCGCGGGACTCGTAACTGTTTAATTATTCGTAACCAAACTGTCGCAACGAGCCTTCGTCGTCTATCCAGCCTTCCTTGACCCTGACCAGCAGCTCCAGAAAGACCTTGGTCCCTACCAGATCCTCGATGCCCTTGCGGGCATCGCTGCCGATCCGTTTCAGCATGGCGCCGTCTTTGCCGATGACCATGGGCTTGTAGCGCTCCTGATCCACCCAGATCACAGCGGCAATACGGGTCAGGGTCGGCTGTTCTGTAAAGGCCTCGATCTCAACCGACACCTGGTAGGGCAACTCATCCCCCAGGTATTTCATCAATGCCTCACGGATCAGTTCCGCCGCGAGAAACCGCAGGCTGCGGTCCGTCACCTGATCGCTGTCATAAAATGGCGGTGCGGTGGGCAGTAGTGCAATGATCTCCTGTTCCAGCCGGTCGACGTTGTGACCTGACTTTGCGGAGATGGGGATGAGTTGCCGGAACGGTGCTTTTTGCGACAGGAATTGCAGGTGCGGCAGCAGGCGCGCCTTGTCGTCTACGGTATCGACCTTGTTGATGGCGAGGATCAGCCGCGGGTGGGAGGCGATCTTATCCAGCAGTTGTTGATCCTCGGCCTTCCATGTGAGGCCGGATACCATGAACACCACCACGTCCACATCCTCGATGGCATGGATCACCACCTTGTTCATATAACGGTTGATGGCGTGCTTGTAACCGGGGTGAAAACCGGGTGTATCTACGTACAGGATCTGGGCACCCGGCACGGACTTGATGCCCAGTATGCTGTGCCGGGTGGTCTGAGCCCGTGGTGTGGTGATACTGATTTTCTGTCCCACGAGGTGATTCAGCAGCGTGGATTTGCCCACGTTGGGCCGACCCACCAGAGCGGCGTAACCGCAGCGAATAGGTGTATCGCTTGTCTCACTCATGATGCTGGGAGGGGATGACGTGACGGCATGGGGCAAGTAAGCTATTTGGCATCCAGGTGTTCGAGGGCCTTTTGCGCGGCATCCTGTTCCGCCTTACGCCGGGTGCTGCCCTCCCCCAGGGTTTTGGCACCGTCTTCGAACAGGCACTCCACGTGAAAGACCTGTGTGTGAGCCTGGCCATCTACAGACATTACCTGATAAGTGGGAACGGGCCGTCTCTGGGCCTGGAGCAGTTCCTGCAGCCGTGTCTTGGCGTCTTTGAGATTCTGGCTCGGTGAGATATTGTCCAGGCGGTCTTTATACACTGCGACGACGATGCGTCGGCACGCCTTCATCCCCCCATCCCGATACACGGCGCCTATCAGCGCCTCCATGGCCCCGGCAAGGATTGAAGCACGACGGAAACCACCGGTCTTGAGTTCTCCGGAACCGAGAATAAGGGACTCTCCGAGATTCAGGGACTTGGCAATGACCGCCAGGGTCTCTCCCTTCACCAGGTTGGCGCGCAGCCGGCTGAGCTGTCCTTCGCTGGCCTGGGGAAAGCGCTTGAACAGTTCATCGGCGATGATGAAGCTCAATATTGCATCGCCGAGAAACTCCAGCCGTTCGTTATTCGGCGTCCCGACGCTACGGTGGGTCAGCGCGATTTCCAGCCACGACTGATTCGAGAATGTATAACCGAGAGCAGTGCACAACACATCCCGGTTTTTGCTCAACGGCCTACCTCGGCATCCTCATTAAAGTGAACCACGGCATCGATGTTCCAAAACAGGTGGACGCGTTCTTCGTAGTCCAGGGACAGGGATTTAACATGTCCCGCATCGCGGGCGATCTTCACCTGCTTCGCCTCCACGCCATTGATGTCGTTTATCGTAAAGCGGTTGGTCAGGGTTTTCCTGATATCCTGGTCCGTCATCCCACCGAGCTCTGGGTCTTCCTTAACCGCATTCAAGACAGATGTCACGTTGAAATGCTCGAGATAAACGGGCACCAGCTTGATCACAACGGTACTGATAAAGATGACCACAGCCAATATGAGCGCCATGCCCACGGTCGTCATGCCGGTCTGGTGGTATTTTGAGTCTGGTTTCATCATGGTTCGAGAGCCCAATGTTGTGTATCTGTCTATAATATCGGGCAATTCCAGCGAATAATTACACTATTTCACCTTCGATCCGATCCGGCTCCAGCGTATCGTATGATGAACGGCGTCCCAGTTCATCCAGATGATCATGGCCTTGCCGATGAGGTTTTGCTCGGGGACAAACCCCCAGTAACGGCTGTCATTGCTGTTGTCCCGGTTATCCCCCATGGCGAAATAGTGCCCTTTCGGCACTTCGTATTCACCGTTCAGGGTGCCTGATTTGCTGTTCAACAGGATTTCATGACGTACATCATCCAGTTGTTCTATGTACAGGGTATCGCCGGCGGCCTGCAGATTGTGCTCGGGACCTGCATATCGCCCCAGCCACTCCTGGGGTATCTGCTTGCCGTTGATGTAGAGGGTCTTGTCACGGTAGATGATCTTGTCACCGGGCAGGCCGATGATGCGCTTGATGTAATCCACGGAGGGATCCTTGGGGTACCTGAATACCACCACGTCCCCGCGATGGGGCTCGCCGATGGGGATGATCTTTTTATTGATGACCGGCAGGCGGATGCCGTAATCGAACTTGTTCACCAGGATAAAATCTCCCACCAGCAAAGTAGGCATCATGGAGCCCGAAGGGATGCGAAACGGCTCGGCAATGAATGCCCGCAACACCAATACAATCAGTATGATGGGAAAAAATGTTCGCGCGTATTCGACAATCAGCGGTTCCTTTGCGGCACTCTGCAGCTGCTTGTCGTCCACCTTTTCCCCGGCGGATGTCAGTCTGGCGACGGCATCCCGCCGCCGCGGCGCCGCCACCACTCGGTCAATCAACCAGATCACACCACTTACCGCCAGGAGGATGACCATCCCCGTTTGAAAATCCATGCTCATTGGCTTTTCCCGGTATGCAGCACCGCCAGGAAGGCCTCCTGGGGTATCTCAACAGAACCGAATTGCTTCATGCGTTTTTTCCCCGCCTTTTGTTTTTCCAACAGTTTGCGCTTACGTGTAATATCGCCGCCGTAACACTTGGCGGTGACGTTTTTTCTCAGGGCCTTAATGGTTTCCCGGGCGATAATATGGGAGCCGATGGCGGCCTGTACCGCCACGTCATACATCTGCCGCGGGATGACCTCCTTCATCTTCTGTACAATCTCCCGGCCCCGTTGATAGGCCTGTTCGCGGTGCACCATGATGGACAGTGCATCAAACCGCTCGCCATTTATCATGGTATCCAGCCGGACCACATCGCCCCTTTCAAAACGGTTAAAGGAGTAATCCAGGGAGGCGTAGCCGCGGCTCACTGATTTTAACTGATCAAAAAAGTCCGCGACGACCTCGCTCATGGGCACTTCATAGCTGAGCGAGACGTGATTACCGTGGTACTGGATCTTTTTCTGCGTACCGCGGCGTTCGATGCACAGGCTGATCACCGGTCCCACATACTGCTGCGGGACCAGGATATTCGCCCACACCATGGGCTCCCTGATCTCCGCCACCTGCCCCGGCGGCGGCAGCTTAGTGGGATTGTCGATATGCAACACCTCCCCCTTGGTGGTCTCTATCTCATAGATCACCGTGGGCGCGGTGGTAATCAGGTTGAGGCCATATTCCCGCTCCAGGCGCTCTTGAATGATCTCCATGTGCAGCATGCCCAGGAATCCGCAGCGGAACCCGAATCCCAATGCCTGGGAGTTTTCCGGCTCATAAAACAGCCCGGAATCGTTCAGGGCCAGTTTGCCCAGGGCGTCGCGCAATTCCTCGAATTCATCCGGGTCCACCGGGAACAGGCCGGAGTAGACCTGGGGGTGTATCCGTTTGAACCCGGGTACGGCCGCGTCGGCAGGCCGAGCTGCCGCTGTGAGGGTATCGCCCACGGGCGCGCCGTTGATGTCCTTGATGCCGGCGACCACATAGCCGACCTCCCCGGCGCTGAGCTTGTCCGTATCCATACGTTTGGGTGTGAAGATACCCACCTGTTCCGCATGATAGGTGCGTTTGCTGGACATGACCTGAATTTTCTGTTTGGTGGACAACACCCCCTGAAACACCCGCACCAGGGACGTCACCCCCAAATATTTGTTATACCAGGAGTCGATGATCAGGGCCTGGAGGGGATTGTCGGGGCTGCCCTGTGGCGGCGGAATTTTGCGCACAATGACTTCCAACAGATCATCCACGCCGATGCCCGTCTTGGCGCTGACGCGTACCGCATCCTGGGCCTGAATACCGATGATGTCCTCGATGTCCTTGATGACGCGGTCGGGTTCGGCGGTGGGCAGGTCGATCTTGTTTAACACCGGAATGACTTCCAGTCCCTGATCGATTGCGGTATAGCAGTTGGCCACGGTCTGCGCCTCCACCCCCTGGGCGGCATCCACCACCAGCAGGGCCCCCTCGCACGCCAACAGCGAACGCGAGACCTCATATGAAAAATCCACGTGGCCCGGGGTATCGATAAAGTTGAACAGGTACTCGTTGCCGTCGCGGGCCTTATAGGTAAGCGAGACGCTCTGGGCCTTGATGGTAATGCCCCGTTCGCGTTCGATCTCCAGGGTATCCAGGATCTGGCTCTGCATCTCACGCTCGCTCAGACTGCCGCAGCGTTCGATTATACGGTCGGCCAAGGTGGACTTACCGTGGTCCACGTGGGCGATGATTGAAAAATTACGTATATGTTTCATGAAAATAGCGGCAAGTAATGCCTGCGCGGCCCGTTATAAAGGCGACATTGTAGCCGAATATACTGGGGAGCGGGAAAGACGGGTGGGCACGATAGGGCGCCCAACCACTTCATTATGGTGGCATCTACGCATTAT
>Ga0315540_10000531_pt1 | contig 21764 bp, 22 predicted proteins | sample SalMarSW160110MG_FD_203677 | JGI IMG/M metagenome (GOLD analysis project Ga0315540, IMG submission 203677) | Salt marsh sediment microbial communities from the Plum Island Ecosystem LTER, Massachusetts, United States - Salt Marsh Sediment SW1601-10 ...
CGCTCGGCCAGGTCCAGCAGCGCGCGCTGCAATTCCAGTATGCCCGCCGTGACGTGATCGATCTCATCGCGCAGGTACAGGCGCATATCGGTGGCCACCTGGTCGTTTCTCGAGCGGGCCGTGTGCAGTTTCTTGGCCACGTCTCCGATGCGCTGGATGAGGCGCGCCTCGATGTTCATGTGCACGTCCTCGAACTGATGCGACCAGGCGAAGTCGCCGCGCTCGATATCGGCGAGGATGTCCTCCAGGCCCCTGGTGATGGCCTGTTTTTCCTCGGCGGTGATGACCTTGACGTGGGCCAGCATGTCGGCGTGGGCCACGGAGGCGGCGATGTCGTGGCGGTACAGGCGCTTGTCGAAATCAACGGAGGCCGAGAACGCCTCCATGAAGGCGTCCGTGGCCTCGCTGAAGCGCCCGCCCCAGGGTTTGACGGTGTTCTTGTCCATTGCGCTTTGTGGTTGCAGAGTGGTTTCAAATCAGTATGCTGCAGTATAGCAACATTGAACCCGCTCGATACACACGGGAAGGAGGCAAGGGAATGCACCTTCACGACTTTGTGCCGGCGTCCCTGCGCCGGTTCCAGCGCTTGTGGCCTGCGCCAAGCACCCGGGGCGGCCACTGCTTTTCGCAATCCGAAACTCACAACTCGAAACCCGCAACTGGGCCCCGTGCCGCGAAACTTTCCCCCGTTTCGACCGATAACCATGGCAGGCCCCCGTTGCAACCCGACGCCCGCGCTGCGCGCGTCAATACCCGAAACGGTTCACCGACCATGATTGTGCCAAACGAGCATCGCGCCGAAGAGCTTTACCTGCCCGACTTCTGCAACGTGCGCATGGTCCTGGCCATGGTGGTGGGGGCGGAGTTGCTGGCGTACCTGCTGTCCTTGAGCGCGACACGGGGGGGCGAGAGCCGCTGGGATGGCTTGATCATGACCTCTCTTTTCGTTCAATGGGTGGCCCTTGCCAGCATAGCCGTATTGTGCGCATGCCGCCGCTTGATGGAGGGGTGGCGGGATATGACCACGACGCTATACAGTTTCGGCCTGGTGCTGGCCGTGACGGTGGTGGTCAGCGAGGCCGCTTATTGGGGCGGCGCCTACCTGGACATGTTTCCGGTTCGGCAAGGGTGGCACGGGGAGTTTCTCATCCGCAATCTGACCATCAGCGCCATCGTCACCACGGTGGCGCTGCGCTATTTTTATGTCCAGTTCCAGCTCAAGAAGAACATTCAGGCCGAGGCACACGCCCGCATCCAGGCGCTGCAGGCCCGGGTGCGCCCGCACTTCCTGTTCAACAGCATGAATACCATCGCCAGTCTTACCCGCAGCGACCCGGCACTGGCCGAAGAGGTGGTGGAAGACCTGGCCGATCTGTTCCGTGTCAATCTCGCCGATGCCCGCACCCGGGTACCACTGGGCGAGGAGCTGGCCTTGACGCGCCGCTACCTGCATATCGAGCAGCTGCGCCTGGGTGAACGCCTCACCGTTGAAGAAGACACGGCCGGCGTTCCCCAGGACGCGGCCATTCCCATGCTGACCATTCAACCCCTGGTGGAGAACGCGGTCTACCACGGCATCGAGCCGCTGCCCGAGGGCGGTGCCATCCGGCTGCAGGCACGCCAGGACCGGGATGGAAACATCGTCATTACAGTGGCCAATCCGCGGCCCGCCGCCGAGGTTATCCGCCGCCCGGGCAATCGCCTGGCCCTGGACAATGTCCGCCAACGCCTTGGGGCGCACTTCGGCAATCGCGCGAAACTGACCCTGGACGACGCCCAGGGGCGCTATGTGGCGACCGTCACGCTCCCCTATGAAAAGGCCGTTTCATGAAGCTGCTCATCGCCGATGACGAAGGCCCCGCGCGCGCGCGTCTGCACGGACTGGTGGAGGAAATCGGCGGCATCGAGGTGGTGGCCGAAGCGGGGAATGGGCGCCAGGCGCTGCTGCTGTGCGATGAACTGCACCCCGACATAATCCTGCTGGATATCCGCATGCCGGGCATGGATGGCCTGGAGGCGGCGCGCCACATGGCCGGGCTGGAGCCCGCGCCGGCGGTCATCTTTACCACGGCCTACAGCGAACACGCCCTGGCGGCGTTCGACGCCCATGCCATCGATTATCTGCTCAAGCCGGTGCGCAAGGCGCGCCTCGCCCAGGCGCTGGTGAAGGCACAGCGCCTGACCAGCGCCCAGATGAATGCCGTCACCGAAGCAGCGCAGGGGGGGCAGCGACAGCGGACTCACATCAGTGCCCGGCGCGGAGGGCGCATCGAGCTGGTCGAGGTCACTGATGTGGCCTATTTCCAGGCCGGCGATAAGTACGTCAGTGTCCACCACGGCGGCGGGGAACTGCTCATAGACGAGCCGCTGAAGTCCCTGGAAGAGGAATTTTCGCAACGCTTTCTACGCGTCCATCGCGGTATTCTGGCCGCCCGGGATCTTATCATTGGTTTGGAGAAGGACCCTCAGGGACATTATTATGTAATGCTGAAGGATCAGCAGCGGCTTCCGGTGAGCCGCCGGCATGTCAGTGAGCTAAGGGCGCTTGTGCGGGCCGGGCGCATCAGGACATAATCGGGCATCACAGCGGCGTTTATCCCCCACACAAACGCGTGGCCCAGGCTGACACACCAGCGTGGGGCAGCCGCTTTATATCGGATTTCGCGCAGAGACATGAATAAGATTCGCATTGCGACACGCAAGAGTGCCCTGGCGCTGTGGCAGGCCGAGCACGTGGCTGCGGCACTGCGCCGCCATCATCCCGGCGTGGAGGTGGAGCTGGTCAAAATGGTTACCCAGGGGGACAAGATTCTCGATGTCCCGCTGGCCAAAGTGGGGGGTAAGGGTTTATTCGTCAAGGAGTTGGAGCAGGGTATCCTGGACGGGCGTGCCGATATCGCAGTGCACTCCCTGAAGGACCTGCCCGCCGAGATGCCCCCCGGGCTGCATGCGCCCGTCACGCTGACCCGGGAAGACCCCCACGATGCCTTTGTCTCCGGACGCTTCGCCCGGTTTGACGACCTGCCCCACGGGGCACGGGTGGGTACCTCCAGCCTGCGCCGCCAGACCCAGTTGCGCGCCCGCCGGCCGGACCTGGATATAGTCGATCTGCGCGGCAACGTGGACACCCGTCTGAGAAAGCTGGACGACGGGGAGTACGACGCCATCATCCTGGCCGCCGCCGGACTGCGTCGGCTGGGATTCATCGCGCGTATCCGCCATACCCTGGATACCGGGCTATGCCTGCCGGCCATCGGGCAGGGTGCCATCGGCATCGAGTGCCGGGCGGACGATGAGGAGGTCTATGCTATGATTGCGCCGTTACAGGACCAGACCACTTATACCTGCACCGTGGCGGAACGGGCCATGAATCACCGCCTGGGGGGCGGCTGCCAGGTACCCATCGCCGGCTATGCGGAATTCGTGTCAGCGGACACCCTGCGGATGCGCGGCTTGGTGGGCTATCCGGACGGCAGCCAGGTGATCCGCGGGGAGCGCCAGGGGGGGGCTGACGAGGCCGCCGAGCTGGGTACCGGATTGGCGGAAGAGCTGTTAAGCCGCGGCGCGGACAGGATTTTACAAGCTCTCTATGGAGTCCCGGACTGATTTAGACGGCATTGTAGTCATGGTGACCCGCCCGGCACACCAGGCGCGGCCGCTGTGCGACAGGATCGAGTCACGGGGCGGGCGTGTGATATGCTTTCCAGTGCTGGAAATCGCCGCAGTCGAGTGCGGCGGCCCGCTGCAGGGGCTGATCGGGCGCCTTGGTGAGTTCGACATCGCCGTGTTCGTCAGCGCCAATGCCGTGGCACGGGGAGTGCCCATGGTGTTGGCCCGCGGCGGCTGGCCGCCGGGGACACGGGTAGCGGCGGTGGGCGAGCGTACCGCCGGTGAGTTGGCGCGGTTCGGTTTGACGGTGGACATATGCCCCGATAGAGGGTTTGACAGTGAGAGTCTGTTGGCCGTCGCCGAGCTCAACAACGTCGCCGGCAAACGCATCGTGATATTCAGGGGACAGGGGGGGCGCGAACTGCTTGCCGAGACACTGCGCCGGCGCGGCGCCACAGTGGACTACGCTGAGGTTTACCGCCGCGTGCGCCCGGCGGCTGCATTAGGGGAGGTCTTGCACACACAGCCGTTTCCGCACGCCATCGTGATCACCAGTGGGGAGGGTCTGCATAACCTTCTGGACATGACGCACGACGGGGACAGACAACGTCTGTTGGCCGTACCGCTTGTGGTTATCAGTCAAAGAATTGGGGACACTGCGCGCGCATTGGGCTTTACCCATCCCCCCGTTGTCGCCCGCCAGGCTGACGATGAAGCCATCGTCGAAGCGATCAGGGACTGGTGGATTGGAAAGAACAATACAGAACCAAAGCTCCAGTGAGGAACAAGCGATGAAGAGTGACAAGCATCGGGCGGAAAACACCGATGGCGACGCCGCTGCCGATAAGGCACCAACAAAGGCCCACACACCGGAGCCGGACAAGACCGTGGGCGGCGCAGATGATAAAAAGAAGTCCTCCCCCGCCGAGGGCACGCACAAGGCCCCTCAGGGGAAGTCCCCGCCGCCGGCCGCCGATACCTCACCGTCGCCCACGCCACCCAGACCGTCCCGCGCCGGTACGGTGCTGGCTTCGTTGAGCCTGATCATGGTTATCGCCGCGGTGGGCGGCGGATATGCCTTCTGGCGCCAGTACAACGATCAGCAGCTGCAACTGAACAGGCAGCTTGGCGATGTCCAACAAACCGCCAGTGCCGCCGAAAAGACCGCCGGTGCCGTTCAGGACAGCCTCGGTTCGCTGAACACCAGCGTCGATTCCCTCAAGACCTCGCTGCAATCCATGAATGATCAGCTGACCTCCCAGCTGAATACCGCGTTGGGTGACATTCAGACCAAGGAACAGGCGTTGCGGGAGTCCGTTCAGAAGCTGCACGACCAACTGGACCGCAACAGCGACGACTGGGTTGTGGCCGAAGCCGAGTATTTGATCCGCGTGGCCGACCAGCGTCTGCAGCTGACACGGGATACCCATACGGCGGTGCGCGCCCTGGAGAATGCCGATCAGCGCCTGCGGGACATGGGCGACCCGTCCCTGCTGGAGGTGCGTAAGAAGATCACCGATGATGTCGTGGCTCTGCGCGCCGTCCCCGATCCGGATATCGAGGGCATGGCGCTGACCCTGGGCGGTCTTGCCCAGCGCGTGGATGTGCTGCCCCTGACAGGCGGGCCTTCCGAACACGCAATGCCAACGGATGCAGCCGGGGCCCAGGACGGCGCCGCGCACACCGGCTGGCGCGGATTTCTGAGCCGGCTGTGGGGCCAGATCAAGACCCTGGTGGTGATCCAGCACAAGGGCGCCGGCGGCAAGCCGTTGCTGCCCCCCGACGAGCGCTATTTCCTGCGCGAGAACCTGCGCCTCAAGCTGGAGGCGGCGCGTCTGGCGCTGCTGCGTCACGACGACAAGACCTTCAGTGACATTCTGAGTACCGCCGGTGAATGGTTGACGGAGTATTTTGATCCACAGTCCCAGGCGGTCATCAGCATGCAGGAAAGCCTCAAGACGCTGGCCGGCACGGATCTGGCCCCAACTCTGCCGGATGTGTCCGATGCCCTCAAGGCGCTGCACGACTGGGAGGCGAAGCACTCCGCCAAGGCGGCGGCGGATAACGGCGCACCGCCCGGAGGCGGCGCCGCGGCAGGGGCGGGTTGACCATGACGTTTCTGGTCAGCGCGCTGCTGGTGGCGATCGCCGGGGTCATCATTGCCCTGGTGGCCCGGGTCGACCCCGGTTACGTTCTGGTGGGTTATCACGGTTGGACGGCGGAGACCACCCTGGCGGTGTTTCTGGTCGCGGCGTTGATCGCCTTTTTATTGCTGCATTTCCTGCTCCGCTTTGTGGTGAATACCGTACGCCTGCCCATGGGCCTGCGACGGTGGCGCCTGCAGCGCCGCCAGGCCCGGGCGCGCCGGCGCCTGACCGCGGGGCTCATCGCCTTGGCCGAGGCGCGCTGGGAGAAGGCGGAGGATTGTCTGTTGAAACACATCGATGACAGCGACTCACCGGCGCTCAACTATCTGGCCGCTTCCCGCGCGGCGCAAAAACTGGCGGCCTACAACCGCGCCGACGATTACCTGAGGCGGGCCCAGCAGTTGCAGCCCGGCTCCGAACTGGCCATCGCCCTGACCCATGCCGAACTGCAGCTGGCATCCAATCAGGTGGATCAGGCCCTGGAGACCTTGACGCACCTGCGTTATCTGGCGCCAAAACACCCCTATGTGTTGAAGCTGCTGATGCAGCTTTACTACGTCCTGCAGGATTGGGAGCGGCTGCTGGATCTGTTACCGGAGTTGCACAAGCGCAAGGTCGCCGAGTATGAAGAGCTGGAAAAGATGGAGCAGACCGCCTACATAGAACTCATGGCGGCGGCGGCCCGGCGCAAGGACCTGCAACAGCTGCGGCAAGTATGGCAGCGCGTGTCCAAGGACCTCAAGGGCAGGGAGCCGCTGCTGCGGGAGTACGTACGTGATCTGGTCATCTGCAGCGCCGATGAAGACGCTGAGATGATGGTGTTTCAGACGCTGCGCAAAAAGTGGTACGAACCCTTGGTGTATCTGTATGGCTTCATCAACGCGGACGCGCAGATCCAGTTGGCGCGCGCCGAGTCATGGCTCGAACAGCACAAGCAGGACCCGACGCTGTTGTTGACGGTGGGTCGGATCAGTCTTCGCGCCAGCCTGTGGGGTAAGGCGCGTGCCTACCTGGAGGCCAGCCTTGCACTGGACCCCAAACCGGAGACCTACAAAGAACTGGGCGATCTGCTGGACCACCTGGGCGAGAAGGTCACCGCCATGGAGTGTTACCGGCAAGGCCTGTCCATGGTGGCGGGTACCCCCATTAAGCAGGCGGCCACCCCCGCCAAGGTCATTTCCGCCCAGGTCATGGAAGAACAGCCCCTGCTATCCACCGAGGCGGAGTAGCCGCGCTAGGGGCTAGGCGATCGTAGCGAGCAAGTTGGAAGAGCGAGAGCAGTAGATCAGTCCTAAGTCCGACAGGCTTCTAGACCGCGTCGAAATAGAAATACTCGTCCGGCAGGCCGTGACTGAGGAAGACCTCCCGCGCAGACTGGATCATGGCCCGCGGGCCGTTGGCGTAGACCTCGAATAACTTCAGGTCGGGGTAATCCTGGATAACGGTTTGATGGACAAGCCCCTGGCGCCCGGTCCAGGGACTGTCCGCGGCGGCCGCCGACAGTACCGGAATGTACTGAAAGTCAGGGTGACTGCACCAGCTCTGGGCCAGGTCGTGAAGATACAGATCGTGCCGGGTGCGTACTCCCCAGTACAAGTGGATGGGGCGCGCCACCCCGGTACTCAGGATCTCTTCCACGAGCCCCTTGATAGGGGCGAAACCGGTCCCGCCGGCGAGCATGATCACGGGGCGCAGGGATGCTTCCCTGAGGAAAAAATTGCCGTAAGGCCCAATGACTTCCAGCGAATCGCCGACCTTGACCTGATTGAAGATGAAGTCGCTGAATTCGCCGCCATCCACATGGCGGATATGCAGCTCGATGTGATTGCCCTGGTGGGGGGCGTTGGCGATGGAGAAACTTCGCCTGACGCCGTCGTGCAGGACCACATCCACGTACTGCCCCGCTCGGTGGCGGAAGTGCTCGCCCACTGCCGGGGTCAGATAGAGCCGCAGTATATCGCGGCTCAGATACTGCACCTCCTCGACACGGCACATCAGCGTCTTGGCGGCGGTGGATGTTACATATGAAGTATTCATAGGGGCATTATCGGTCATCCCGGCCGGGCATCGACGCCCCATGGCGGCATCCGGCGGCGGGATCCTTCCAGTGTGCAAGCTGGTGCGCTGCGACGGTGCTGTTCACTTATACTATGACAATCGAATGCAGATCGAATTTTGACTATTTTCGCTGATTCTGGCCAAAAGTCCTACCTTGACACAGATATTGATTATCGGCTGCGGTGATGTGGGGTACCGTACGGCCCTGCAGTGGCGCCGCCGCGGGTTTCCGGTGAGCGCGGTGGTGCGCTCCATCGCCGGCGCTGACCGGCTGCGGCAGGCGGGCATCCTCGCGCAGTCCTCCGATCTGGATGAACCCGATGCCCTCGGCCCGGTGCAGGCCGACGACGCAGTCGTCTATTATTTTGCGCCGCCGCCGCCCCACGGCAGCGGCGATCCGCGCCTGGCGCGCTTTCTCGATCGCATACGGGGACAGCATTTACGCCAGCTGATTTACATAAGTACCAGTGGTATCTATGGCGACTGCCGCGGGGAGTGGGTGACGGAGGACACGCCGGCCAACCCCGCCACGGACCGCGGCCGCCGGCGTTGGGCGGCGGAGCAGCAATTACAGCAGTGGTCTTTGGAGAATGGCGTCCCGACGCACATTTTGCGGGTGCCGGGTATATACGGGCCGCAGCGATTGCCACTGGAACGCATCAGGCAGGGCCAGCCGGTGGTGGATGACAAGGATTCGCCGTTTACCAACCGCATCCATGTGGATGATCTGGCTCAGGTATGTGTGGTATGCGCGGAGCGCTGTCCGGCCAGCGCCGTGTTCAACGTCAGTGACGGCCACCCCACCACCATGACCGAGTATTTCAATCGCGTCGCGGACGCCTTCGGTCTGCCGCGCCCGCCGGTGATGTCGCTGGCGCAGGCCCGGGATCACATGACCCCCGCCATGTACAGTTTCTGGCAGGAGTCACGGCGTCTGGACAACCGCAGGCTGCTGGAGGTGCTGGCTGTCGAACTCAAGTATCCGACCCTGGATGCGGGCCTAGCCGACTGCGTGGCGAAGCAGTGATCACCGCTTGTACGCCTCGGCCCTTCTCTCCAACCCGAAACGCGCAACTCGTAACTGATTATTCAGGTATGCCGCGTTTGCTGTTGAGCCAGCGCAGCAGCGGTCCCCACTGCTTGATGTCCTGTTCCACCATGGAAGGCGCCATCTCGAAGATGCCCAGACCGCGCTCGGCGGCGCGGATGTAGTTCTGAGTATCCCGCAGCACGGCGACGAAGGGGATCTCCAGGCTGCGCAGGAAGCGGTACAGGTTGTGATAGACCCGGGTGTTTTCACGCACGCGGTTGGCCACCACGGCGATCTTCACCTCGTCCCGCGACACCTTGCCCACGGTCAGCAGGTCGGCGATGAAGCGCGACGCCGCGCGGATGTCCATGGGAGAGGGCAGTACCGGTATGATCACGGACTGGGTGCGTCTGATCAGGTCGGTGACGTGCTTGCCGTGCACCGCTGCCGGGGTATCGAACACCAGCACCTCGGTGTCCTTGGGCACACGCAACGGCGCTTCCCAGCCGGCGAGGCCATGTATGGCGGGGTGCGTCTCCGGTCGGGATGCCAGCCACTGCAGGCTGGAGCCCTGGACATCAAAATCCGCCAGGGCGACAGTCTTGCCCTTGCTGGCGAAGTGACTGGCGAGATTGGTGGTGAGGGTGCTCTTGCCGCAGCCTCCCTTTGCGTTGAGTACCATGATTGTTCGCATGCGTTCCTCCTTTTCGCTCACGCATTATATCGCCAAACCGTGTCCGTTTGGTGATTAATTGCATAGAGTGCCGGCGGGGTGTCAGTTATTGCATGGGGTTGGTATTTCAATGCACGTGGGGGCGGAGGAGGTTCGGGCGTGCGACTTTTTCAATCCGTGTGTCTTTGGTTCATTCACGCTTGTGATGAAATATCGCCAGCGAGTCCCACAAGTCATCCACCCGCCGGCGCACCTCGGGGGTCATGCTGATCGGCCTGCCCCATTCGCGGGCGGTCTCGCCGGGCCATTTATTGGTGGCGTCAAAACCGGCCTTGGAACCCAGGCCGCTGACCGGCGAGGCGAAATCCAGGTAATCGATGGGTGTATTGTCCACCAGGGTCATGTCGCGGGCCGGGTCCATGCGGGTGGATATCGCCCAGATCACGTCGCGCCAGTCCCGCACGTTGACGTCGTCGTCGGTGACGATGACGAATTTGGTGTACATAAACTGGCGCAAAAACGACCACACGCCGAACATCACCCGCTTGGCGTGCCCCGCATACTGCTTTTTCATGCTGACCACCGCCACCCGGTAGGAGCAGCCCTCGGGGGGCAGGTAGAAGTCCACGATCTCCGGAAACTGCTTTTGCAGGAGGGGCACGAACACCTCATTCAGGGCCACGCCCAGCACCGACGGCTCGTCCGGCGGGCGGCCGGTGTAGGTGCTGTGGTAGATGGGGTCGCTGCGGTGGGTGATGCGCTCGATGGTGAACACGGGGAACGTCTCCACTTCGTTGTAATACCCGGTGTGGTCACCGAACGGCCCCTCGGGGGCCTGTTCACCGGGTTCGATGTAACCCTCCAGGATGATCTCGCTGGTGGCGGGCACCTGCAGGTCGTTGCCCAGGCAGGTAACCAGTTCGGTCTTCGCGCCGCGCAGCAGGCCGGCGAAGGCATACTCGGACAGGGTGTCCGGTACCGGTGTGACCGCCGCCAGGATGGTGGCGGGGTCGCTGCCCAGGGCCACCGCCACGGGGAAGCGCTTGCCCGGGTGAACTGCCTGCCAGTCACGGAAGTCGAGGGCGCCGCCGCGGTGGGCCAGCCAGCGCATGATCACCTTGTTGGGAGCGATCACCTGCTGGCGGTAGATGCCCATGTTCTGCCGCTCTTTATGGGGTCCCTTGGTGGTGACCAGGGCCCAGGTGATGAGCGGCCCGGCGTCGCCGGGCCAGCAGGTCTGAATGGGCCAAGCGGACAGATCCACCTGCGCACCCTCCAGGACGTGTTCCTGGCAGGGGGCGCGGGTGACGGTTTTGGGCGCCATGTTGAGCACTTGCCGGTAGACCGGCAGTTTGTCCCAGGCATCCTTCAGACCCCGCGGCGGCTCCGGTTCCTTCAGCACCGCCAGCAGCTTGCCCACCTCCCGCAACGCCTCGACACTGTCCTCCCCCATGCCCATGGCCACCCGTTGCGGAGTACCGAACAGGTTGGCCAGCACCGGCACCCCCCGCCCCTTAGGGCGGGTGAACAGCAATGCCGGTCCCTGGGCACGCAGGGCGCGGTCGCAGATCTCGGTCATTTCCAGGTGGGGGTCGATCTCAGCGTCGATGCGCTTGAGTTCCCCGATATGCTCCAACTGTGTGATGAAGTCCCGCAGGTCTTTGTATTTCATTCTTGGTCATCCGCCGATGGGGCCTTGAACATAGCGGGAAACAGAAACAAACTCAACGGCATGCTTGATGTCCGGCGCATCCCGCCGGAACGCTAAGTACCGTTTCTGGCCGGATTGTAAGAGCGGCGAGCCTCCTCCGGAGCGGTCTCGGTCATCCTATCGAGAACAGGACGCGGGACATGCATATGGGCGCCATAATGCCATGTCGTCTCATGACGACAAGAAAAAAGACTGTCATTTCATTTCATTATGCAAATTCTCTGAAATAGTGTCGCCGCGAAACGACGTAAGCGCTTTGGCGGAATCCCGTCACATCCTCATTTCCACACATATCTATTTGATTGTTAATGACTAATTTATTCTGGCACAGTGGTTGCTTTCCTCCCGTCAGTCACAGCGGATTTTCTGTGCTACCCAAGCAAAAAAGGAGATACGATCATGAAAACCGCTCTTCTGTTTATCTCACTCTTTTCAGTGAGCGCCCTGGTCCAGGCAAATCAAGGCGCGGTGATTCAAACAGCGATCATGCAGCCACAACCGCCTTCCTTCGAAGACGTGGACACGAACAAGGACGGTGTCATCAGCAAGGACGAGGCGATCAAGGCCAAGGCCCTGAACAAAATGGACTTCACTGCGGCCGACAAGGATGGTAACGGATTGCTGAGCAAAAACGAGTATCAGCAGGCCGTGCAGAACAAGAGCACGTCCAAACCCCGTAAAGGCAGCTGAGTTTCCTCCCCGAGCAGCACCCTCGCTCCGGGGTTTAAAGGGCCGTCCAGGCAGTGTCACAGGACGTGGCCTGTCTGGATGGGCCCTCCCTCCTCGCCGCAGCGGCGGATGGGGTTGAAATTCGATGGCGCGCAGAAGCGCGCTTGATACGGCGCCTCAAACCATTCGATTGAGGTGAGTGTCGAGGCCAGGCGGCGGGCTCGAAGCGAACAAGAAGAATCAGAGTCATCATCTTCTAAGGAGCAGCCATGGATACTACGACAATTTTTAAGCGGCACGGAATCGGTCGCGTATCGTCGCTTTCCCGTGGATGCACAGTGCTGGGGGCGGCGGTTACAGCGATGTTATTCGGCGGTTGTTCAACGCAAACTCCACCGGCCCAGTTACACGAGGCGCCTGTCGCCAATAATATAGCGGCTGAGGCGTCACACGGTAAGCAAGCGCCGGCGGCCGGCGAGGCGGCGCAACCCGCAGAGACGCCGGAACCGGGCGAAAAGATGATTCACTTCCATTTCGACAGCAGTCTGGTGGACACAGACGAGCGAAATGTCGTGAAAAATCAAATTGATTACCTTGCGAACCATCCGCAGCTATCAGTTATCCTAGAAGGATACGCGGACGAACGCGGTTCCGATGACTATAATCTGAAGCTGGGCATGCAGCGGGCAGTGTCCGTCGCGTTCGTCCTGGAGCAGAACGGCATACCGAAAAACCGTATTCGGCTGGTCAGTTATGGTGAAGAAAAACCGTTGGCGACAGGCCATACCGAGACCGCGTGGCAGGCGAATCGGCGTGTGGAGATACACTATCTGCCCAGCTCCGAAATGGTCTCGACGCTGCCCGGCACGGTGGTCCAATAGGACCGCCGCGCGCCGTTTGGAGGTCAGCCCCCGGTCGCATCTCGATCGCAAAGTTTTCCCTAAAGTCTCCCCTCTAGGACCCCGGTCAATCCCACCCTCCTTTTTTGTTGACCGGGGCTTTTTTTTGCAGGCCGTTAATGCGGCCGCTCGTGCACGCCGGCATCAAGCATAACGTGTCTTTGTACCGGCCCAAATCCATACTGCGCCTGATCCTGGTAGGGTTCGTGGTGGTGACGGTACCGCTTATCCTGGCGCTGATTACCGCGGCGGTCTATGTGGATCGCCTCACCAAACACGGTCAGCGCAGTGTTGTTGACGCGGTCAACGCCACCCAGTCCAGTCTCATGTTGGTCGAACACGTCACCGCCATGGAACGCAACGCCCGGCAGTATCAGGTGCTGGGGGATCATGCCCTGCTGGATGTCTATACGTCACAGCACGGGCAGTTCCAGCGCGATGTCGCTGAACTCAGACGCGTTGACCTGTCCAGGCGACAGCACGAGATCCTGGATAAGCTGGCCTTTCAGGAGCAGAAAATCTACAACCAGGTCAACAGCGCGACGTCAACGTCAACCTCCGTCGCGGCGGCGATTGGGGAATTCTCATCACTCAATGCCCTTGCCCACGGTGTGTTGTCCGAGAGCAGCCATTTGATCAGTGAAAATGTCGGAGAGATTGAATCCCTGGCGACTCACGCCCAACAATTACTGATCTGGCAGACCCTTGCTCTGATCCCGGCCGTGCTGGTGTTTTCCGGGATTTTCATTGTCCTGATCATCCGACCTTTACGGCAGATCGAAAACAGTGTCAATCGTCTGGGGGACGGTCATTTCAACGAGGCCATAGAAGTCCGCGGCCCCCACGATCTGCAGGAACTGGGTAAGCGCCTGGAATGGATGCGCTGCCGCCTACTCGAGCTCGAGGCCCAGAAGATGATGTTTCTGCGGCACATCTCACATGAATTGAAAACGCCTTTGACTACTATCCGTGAAGGTACTGAGTTGCTCAACGATCAGGTGGTCGGCTCCCTGAACACGGAGCAGATGGAAATCGCTGAAATGCTTAAACAGAACAGCGTTCAGCTGCAGCGCCTGATCGAGGATCTGCTGAACTTCAGTTCATTGCAGACGACGACGCAGCTGATACATCGCGAACAGGTACAGTTGGATCGCCTGGTCAAGGATCAGATCCGTACCCATAAACTGGCGGCGAAATCAAAATCCGTTCGGATAGACGATGATCTCGTTTCTCTCGCCATCCCGGGCGATCGTGAAAAACTCAGGATAATAGTGGACAATCTGCTCTCCAACGCCATAAAGTACTCACCACTCGGCGGCCGGGTTAAAATTACCCTGCGCGAAGACGGCGACAAGGCCGTCGTGGACGTGCAAGACGAAGGCCCCGGTATCCTTCCCGAAGAGAGAGAAAAAGTCTTCGAGGCCTTCTATCAGGGGAAGGTGCCTGCCAGGGGCCATGTCAAGGGCAGTGGCCTGGGGCTTTTTATCATCCGGGAATTCATCAAATTACACCATGGGATCATTGAGCTTGTTAATGAACCGGTTGGTGCGCATTTTCGTATTTTGTTGCCGCGGCACCCGAGCGTGGCATAGGCGGGGCTTGATGAGGCGGACAATGGTGATGTATTCCATTGCCTTGACATCGGTGCTGGCGTTGGCAGGGTGCGCGACGCTATGGAGTCCGCACAAGACGCCCGTCCCCGCTTCGGTATCCGCCGATCAGGGAGAAATGCCCGATGATCTGGACAGGCTGATAGAGGAATCAAAGCGATTCAGCGGCTTGTCAGGACCTGAGCGCCAATTGGCGCTGGTTAGGGAAGAAAAGCGTTACCAGCAGCTTCAGACGCCTTATAATCTCATAAGGCTGGCCCTGTTGATGTCATTGGTTGACCCCGGCCGCAGTGATACCGCGCTCGTTGTCGACGGATTGCGCGAATATGTGCGCGGGCGTGGCGCGGATTCGCGTCCGGGCCGTCTGGCGGCTTTGGCCGCATACCTGTCCCAGGTGCTGGAGCAACACGGTCGCCTGCTGGAGGAGAACGACACTCTGCAAAAGAAGCTCAATGAGCTAAAGGCGATTGAGCAGAAACTCAATGACCAAAACAAACGCGACATGATACAAGTACCGCCATGATTCCCAGGACAAAGATACTGCTGGTTGATGACGACAACGATCTGCTCAAGCTGCTGTCGATACGGCTCGGCGCGGCGGGATACGATGTGAGCGCCGCCGACAGCGGTGAGAGCGCTCTCGGTCAGATGGGCAAGGTGCAGCCCCAAGTGCTGGTCTCCGATCTGCGCATGGAAGGGATGGACGGCATGACGTTGTTCGATATCGTACATGAGCGTCACCCCACCTTGCCGGTGATAATACTCACCGCCCACGGGACCATCCCCGAAGCGGTCGATGCCACCAAGCGCGGTGTATTTACCTTTCTTACCAAGCCGTTTGACAGCAAGGTGCTGCTGGAGTGCGTGGATAAGGCGTGCCGCCTCAGCGGTTCTCCCGGCGAGCCGACGTCCCTGGAGAACGAGTGGCGCAGTGAAATCATCAGTCGCAGCATGGTGATGGAAGAACTGCTCAAGCAGGCGCGCATGATCGCCGCTACGGATACCAGCGTGCTGATTCAGAGTGAAAGCGGGGCCGGTAAGGAATTGCTGGCGCGGGCGGTACACAGGGCCAGTCCGCGCAGCGACAAGGCCTTCATGGCGGTCAATTGCAGCGCCATCCCCGAGGCGTTGCTGGAGTCCGAGTTGTTCGGTCACATCAAGGGCTCGTTTACCGGTGCGACACGGGACCACAAGGGGCTGTTCCAGGCCGCCGAGGGCGGCACCGTTTTTCTCGACGAAATCGGTGACATGCCGCTGGCGCTGCAGGCAAAACTGCTGCGCGTACTGCAGGAAAAGGAAGTCCGTCCCGTCGGCTCGACCCACAGCATTCCCGTGAGCGTGAGGATCATCTCCGCCACGCACCGCAACCTGGAGGAACTGGTCAGGGACGGGCAATTCCGGGAGGACCTCTTTTATCGTCTCAATGTGGTGCAGATTGATATTCCGCCGCTGCGCGACAGGCCCGAGGATATTCCGTTACTGGCCAATCAGTTTCTCGCCAAGCTCAGCCAGCAAAATGACAAACCCGCGCGGGCGTTTTCCCCGGATGCCATGGAATGCCTGATTGCCGCCCCTTGGCCGGGAAATGTCAGGCAGTTGTTCAATGTGGTGGAGCAGACCGTGACGCTGTCGACCACGTCGGTCATCCCCGTCAGCCTGGTACAGAAGGCGCTGCGTCACAAGACCGGTACCCTGCCGTCCCTGGCGGCGGCCCGCCGGGACTTCGAGCGTGAATATCTGATTCGTCTGCTGCAGATGACCGACGGCAACATTACCCAGGCGGCAAGGTTCGCGCAGCGCAATCGCACCGAGCTGTATAAATTGCTGCGTCGTTATCACCTGGATCCGGGTACATTCAGAGGCGCCGTTAAGAGCGCCACTGGGTGATCCCGGTATTTTCCTGATCACACGCCGCTGGTTGATGCCTGTCATCACTTGCGGGTAGTCCGCTCGGCGTATCAGCCGGCGCAGCAGGGAAGGTGTGTGATATCGCGGTAAAAAGACTGGGCGCACAGCTTTAACCCCTCGCTCATGGTCAGATAGGGGTAGAGCTGTTCACCCAGATCGCGCACGGTCAACTTATGTTGTATCGCCAGCCCGACGCCGTGAATGAGTTCGCCCGCAGTGGGCGTCAGTAACTGCGCCCCTAATATCCTGCCGCTGTTTTTATCCGCGACGAGCTTTATAAAGCCGCGGGTGTCGAGGTTTGCCACGGCGCGTGGTACATGTTCCAGGCCCAGGGTGCGGCTGTGTGCCGCCAGCCCATGGCGTTTGGCTTGAGTCTCCGTCATGCCGATGACCGCCACCTGGGGGTCGGTGAAGATCACCGTGGGGATCAGCGTCGGGTCCAGGGTGGCGCGCCCGCCCAGCATGTTGGCAGCGGCGCGGGTACCTGCGGCGGCTGCCACATAGACGAGCTGCGGCATGTCGGTGCAATCACCGGCTGCATATATATCGGCTACGTTGGTACGCATGGAGCGATCGATTTTGATCGCACCGCGGTTGTCGATTCCCACACCCGCCTTTTCAAGATCAAGTAAACGGGTATTGGGTTCGCAGCCGGTGGCGATCAGTAAGGCGTCACCGCGCAGGTCACCCTTGTTCAGCTTGACGGAGAATATGCCTCTGCTAAATCGTGTCGCCACCGGGACCGAGTCGGTGATGATCGACATGCCTTCATTTTCCAGAATCTCCCGCAGGGCCGTGCCAATGGCGGGGTCATGACGCGACAGCAGGGTACTGCGCGCGATCAGCGTCACGTTTGCCCCGAGCCGTTGGAAGGCCTGACCCAGTTCCACGGCGACGGCCGATCCACCGATAATCATGAGGTGGTTGGGCAGGCGCTGCGCCAGCAATGCGTCCTGCGAGGTCCAGTAGGGGATCTCAGCCAGTCCCGCAATATCCGGGATATGGGGATAGGCGCCGGTGGCGATGAGTATGCGGTCCGCATCGATGTGTTGTGTCTCTCCTTGGGTGTCCACGACCAGTGTGCGCCGGTCGTGAAAGCGTGCTGTCCCGCCCATCAGGCTGATGTTCTCATTGCCTTTGAGAACCGCCTCATAATTTCTGTAACGCAGTTCCTCAATAAGCCCTTGTCGTTGAGCGACATGTTTTGCAAGATTGACCGATGGCCGATGTCTTTCAATTCCCTGAAACGGATGCGATGCCGGCTGCCGCACCATCTCCGCGGCCCTTATCATCATCTTGGAAGGCAGGCAGCCGCTGTTAAAGCACGCGCCTCCCAGCATGCCGGCATTGATGAGAGTGACCTGGGCGTTCTGTTCCGCGGCATGCAGTGCCCCGGCGAATGCGGCGGCACCGCCGCCAATAACTGCAACCTTCATATCATCCCCTGACAATGCAACACGGATACAACTTTGCCGCTAACCCTGTTATCCTTTCCAGCAGCCAAACTTCGAAATGCTACACCCTGTACCGTGATACAGAGTCAAGACATGGTTACGGTTGGGTGCAAGATTGTCTTTCTGGAGGTGCCGCCCACGATCGATGCCTCTGGGATTGATCAGAATCAACGGAATGGATTCTTTGGGGGGCATGGATGCTATGCAGAAGTTGACAATCGGACGTCTCGCCCGCGCCGCCGGGGTCAGTGTGGAGACGATTCGCTATTACGAGCGGCTCGGCCTGTTGAGTCAACCCAGGCGACCGGTCTCCGGATACCGCACCTACAACGATGATCACCTGAGGCGTTTGCAGTTCATCAAACGCGCCCAGGGCCTGGGGTTCACCCTGGATGAGATCAGGGAACTGCTGCATCTTCGAGTCACGACTTCGGAGGCATGTCAGCGGGTACAGAACAAGACCGTGGAGAAAATCCGGTTGGTGCGCGAAAAGCAGGCCCAACTGCGCCTGATGGAGAGACAGTTGAAAATGCTGTTGCGTGCCTGTGAGGCCCAGGAACCCATGCGTCACTGCCCGTTGCTGGAATCGCTGTGGGAGACGGATTGATACGCGGCCGCGGCCGCGAGGTATGAGCGATGCCCGGATTCTGGTCCCGTAATATTCAGCTATAATAAGCCGGATATTTACACGGGGTTCTTTATGGACGCTTCCACAGTGACCGCGCCGTTGGCCTTTGTCGCCGGCGCCTTGTCGTTCCTCTCTCCGTGCGTGCTGCCGCTGGTCCCGGTGTATCTGGGCTATCTGTCCGGCAGTACCGTCACCGATGAGGAGCAGCCGAACCGCTGGCACGTGTTCAGTCACGCATTGTTCTTCGTGGGTGGATTTACCCTGGTCTTTACCCTGTTGTTCGGCCTGCCGGCCACCTTCGTGGGCGGCGCCATGATTGCATACAGCAGCTGGATCGCCAGGCTCGGAGGCGTCCTGGTGATCTTGTTCGGACTGCACACCCTGGGTGTGGTCAGCATCCCGTTTCTGAACATGACCAAGCAGGTGCAGGTCGGCCACGGCCTGACGCCCAGCTATATCCGCTCCGGGTTGATCGGCATCGCATTTGCCGCCGGCTGGACACCGTGTATCGGACCATTGCTGGGCGCGGTCATGTCCATGGCCTTGACTCAGCCGTCCCAGGGCGTGGTCTACACCCTGATCTATGCCATGGGGCTGGCGCTGCCGTTTCTCGTCACCGCATTGCTGCTGACCCGGGCGACCGGGTTTCTCAAGCGCATCAATAAGCGCGCTCACGTGGTACAGAAGATCAGCGGCGTGTTTCTCATCGCTGTCGGTGCGTTGCTGTTGTCCGGCAATTTTTCATCACTGAATACCCTGTTTATCCAGCTGACCCCCGATTGGCTGGTAAATCATCTTTAGGCCGTAAGATCACGCATGCAGGGAAGCGGGCAAAAAGGCGCCGCCGGGTGCTCCGCGGCGCCTTATTATCCATGGGTGTGGGCTATAATCCCGTTGAACTCCAAGCTTTATGGACTGTGCGGTAAGGAGTGCGGCGGGTGAAGGGAAAATCATTTTTACTCAACATCATATGTGCAGTGACGGTGGCCGGCTGCGCCTCCCTGTGGGATCCCGCCGTACACGGGGTCTCCGTGGAGACCCATGCCCCGAAGCGGGTGCGGGTGACGGACGTCACCCTGTATCGCATGGATCAGGGACTGTTGCTTATGGGCGAGGTGGGTGTACGCTCCCTGGCAACGCAATTGAAGGGCTACGTCGAGGTACAGGTGGTCGGGGCGGATGGCAATGTGGTGATGACGCGCCGGCCGGACCACTATATGCACAGTGAGATGCACGATGAGACGGATCAGCGTTACACGTTTTCATTGCAGCTGCCGGTATTACCGGAGAAGGGCAGCGCTATCCGCGTGACGTATCATACGGATAAACCCGGCAAGTAAGCATCACGGCATATACGGAGGAAACGAGGTATGAATCGCGTTTGCCGCATGAGCGCCCAATACAAGCGCCTTGGTGCAAAGTGCGCACTGACCCTGGTGTCCGCCGCGCTGGCGGCGTGCGCCACGCTGTGGGACCCTGCCGAACACGGTGTATCGCTGAAAGCGACCGGGACGGACAACGCGAGAATCACCCACATGGATGTATTCCGGGAGAAGCACGGCCTGCGTGTGGTCGGGGAGGTGGATATCGACACCAAGGCCCCCATGCTGATGGAGATACCGGGTCGCGTGGACGTGTCGATAGAGGCGCCCGCCGGCCGGACCCAAGCGACGTACAGGCCCGATGCCTACCGCCACATACACGACCACGAAGTCACTTATCAGCGCTTTTCATTTTCCGTGGCCATCCCCGGCTTCCCGCCCAGGGGCAGTGTGATTCACCTGATTTATCACGAGGGTGGCGGCACGCAGATGCCTGGCATGTAAGGCCATGCATCTGCGCATCGTTATATATCGAATTCGGCGACGACGGGGGCATGGTCCGATGGCCGTTCCCAGCCCCGCGGGGTCTTGTCAATAATGCACTTCGTGCAGCGTTCGCTCAGGCCATTGCTGGCCAGGATGTGATCGATACGCAGTCCATGGTTGCGCCGGAAGCCCTGCATGCGATAGTCCCACCAGCTGAACTGCTTCTCCGGCTGCTCAAAGCGGCGAAATACATCCGTCAGCCCGGCCTGCAGCAGCGTTTTAAAGGCGTGCCGCTCCGGTTCGCTGAACAACACCTGACCTTCCCATAATGCCGGGTCGTGAACGTCACGCGCCTCCGGTGCGATGTTGATATCACCCACCACCACCAGGCGGGGGTGGTGTTTTAGCTGTAACTTGACATGGTGCGTGAGCTTTTTCAGCCAATCCAGCTTGTAGTCATACTCGGGTGCCGTAACGGTTTTGCCGTTGGGCACATAGATATTGACCACGCGAATGCCGCCGACGGTGGTGTCGAGGATGCGCCGTTGGTGGTCATCGAGGCCCGGGATATCGGTGATGACGTCATGGGGTTCCGCCCGACTGAGTACGGCCACGCCGTTGTAGGTCTTTTGTCCGCTGTATGCGGCGTGATAGCCCAGGGCGCGTATCTCATCCACCGGAAACTTGTCATCGGTCACCTTGGTCTCCTGCAAGGCGAGGATGTCGGGGTTGTTGTCCGAAATCCACTGTTGTATATGCTCCATGCGTACGCGCAGAGAATTTACATTCCAGGTGGCGATCTTCATAAACGTGTCGGTAGGTCAGGTTGGGTTAATATATCGGGGTATCAGAATGGCCAAAAAGGCATATGTTGTCCGTTATGATAACAAACAGCGAGGCGGGCGGCGGCAGGTGGTTGTGCCAGGGGTTGTCGGGAATTGGCGCAATCCGCCGACTGCGGGCGCATGTGCGTCATGTATGGGTTAAAACATGCTGAATATATCAAGAAAGATAAATATCCCTGAGGCTGAAATAGAAATCCAGGCGGTTCACGCCCAAGGTGCGGGCGGCCAGAATGTGAACAAGGTGTCCAGCGCCATCCATCTGCGGTTTGATATCAGCGCCTCGTCCCTGCCCGAATCATACAAAGAAAGGCTGCTGGCGCTAAAAGACAGGCGTATATCAAGCGCAGGGGTGGTTATCATCAAGGCGCAGCGGTTTCGCAGCCAGCCTAAAAACCGCGAAGACGCCCTGGACAGGCTTCGCGAGCTTGTTCAGAGCGTTGCGGTCGTGCGCAAGGAGAGAAAGGCGACCAAGCCTACCAAGGGTGCGCAGCAAAGGCGCCTGGAGAGCAAGACCAAACGGGGGCGGACAAAGTTATTGAGAAAAAAGGTCTATGAACAATAGCGCCTATTTCCGCTAGCGCGGGATGCGGCTTTATGCCGCAATCCCGCTGTGACGCAGCAGCGCATCGATGCGCGGTTCGCGGCCGCGGAACTCGATGAACAACTCCATGGCGTCACGCGAACCGCCCTGCTCCAGGATGGTGGTCAGGAATTT
>Ga0315540_10000533_pt1 | contig 21751 bp, 21 predicted proteins | sample SalMarSW160110MG_FD_203677 | JGI IMG/M metagenome (GOLD analysis project Ga0315540, IMG submission 203677) | Salt marsh sediment microbial communities from the Plum Island Ecosystem LTER, Massachusetts, United States - Salt Marsh Sediment SW1601-10 ...
CGACCGACGCACCCGCGTGGAGGATCGAGTCAGCGATGTCCTTGGCGCCGGACGCGGCGCCGGAGACGAACACCCCGGGGATGCTGGTCGCTCCGGGATTGAGATCCTCCTCGGGCTCGGCCACATAGCTCCATTCGTCGACGGAGAGCTCACCGACCTCGAACAGCTGCTCCGCGTCGTGGTTGGGCTGCACGCCCACCGCCAGCACGACCAGGTCGTACTCGGCTTCGACGATGCCGCCGCCGTTCTCGATGTCCTCGTACTTGAGGACGAGGTCGCCGTTCTCCTTCTCGGTGACGTCGGCGACGCGGCCCTTGACGTACGTGGCCCCCATCGCCTTGGCCTGCTCGTAGAACTCGTCGTAGCGCTTGCCGGGCGCCCGGATGTCCATGTAGTGGACCGTCACGTCGGCCAGGGGGAGGGCCCCCATCAGCAGCTGGTTCTGCTTGATCGAGTACATGCAGCAGAACCGGGAGCACAACGGGTTGCCGACGGTCTCGTCACGCGAGCCCGTGCACAGGATGTAGGCGATCCGCTCGGGGACCTTGCCGTCGCCCGGCCGGAGGATCGTGTTGAACGGCCGGGTGGGAGCCAGCAGCCGGTCCATCTGCATCCCGGTGATGACGTTCTTGAACCGCCCGAAGCCGTATTCGGGCTTGAGGTCGGCGGGGAACAGCTTGAACCCGGTCGAGACGACCACCGCGCCGACCTCGGCCTCGAGATGCTGGTCGCGGGCCCGGAGGTCGATGCAGCCGTCGACGGGGCACGCGTTGACGCATTCCTCACACTCGGAGCACACAGCGCAGTCGACGCAGCGCCCCGAGGCCCGTCGCGCCTCGGCCTCGGTGAGTGGCGCCTCGATCTCGTGGAAGTCGGCGGGCGCCGGCTGGAGGTCCATCCCGTCGGGCGTTGGGGCGGAGGCCGTGTAGCCCTTCTGGCGGGCGAGCACCTGCTCCTTGTCCACGACCGGAAGGCGATCGTCCCAGTCCTCGAACGCGCGGCCGTTGAGCCAGGCGTCGATCTGGTGGGCGGCCTTGCGGCCCTCGCCCACCGCGCGGGTGATGTCGGTCGGCCCGTTGACCGCGTCGCCCGCCGCGAAGACGTGGGCGATCGCGGTCTGGCAGGTGGCCCTGTCGCCGGCAAGCCGCCCATTGGGCAGCACGGCCACGCGGTCGCCGAACGGCGTGGTGTCGGGCCGCATGCCGATGGCGGTCACGATCAGGTCGGCCTCGATGGTCACCGAGGATCCCGGGATGGGCTCGGCCGACTTGCGGCCGGAGGCGTCAGGAGCGCCCAGCCGCATCTCGGTGCAGCGGAGCCCCGCCACGGCACCCTGGCTGTTGCCCACGACCTCGGCCGGGGCCACCAGGAGCCGGAACTGTACGCCTTCCTTCTCGGCATCCACGGACTCCACGTGATGCGCGGGCATCTGCTCGCGACTGCGGCGGTAAGCCACGGTCACCGAGGCGGCGCCCAGGCGCCGGGCGACTCGCGCGGCGTCCATCGCGACGTTGCCGCCGCCGACCACGACCACGCGCTTGCCGGCAACCTCCAGCGGCTGGTGCAGGTTGACCTTGCGCAGGAAGTCGGTGCCGCCCATGACCCCCAGGCGATCCTCGCCCGGGACGCCCATCCCGATCGAGCGATGGGTCCCGGTTGCGACCAGCACGGCGTCGAAGCCGTCGTCCTTGAGCGACGCGGGATCGGTCACGGTCGTGCCGGTCGCGATCTCGACGCCCAGGCTGGTCACGTTCTCGATGTCGCGCTCGACGACCGCCTCGGGCAGGCGATAGGACGGGATGCCCAGGCGGAGGAAGCCGCCGGCAACCGGTGACGCCTCGTAGATCTTGACGCCGTAGCCGAGCCGGGCGAGCTGGAAGGCGGCGGTCAGGCCGGTCGGTCCGGAGCCGACGATGGCGACCCGCCGGCCGTTCGGGGCCGGCAGCTCGATGCCGTTGTCGTTGCCCGAGGCGTCGTGCTGATCGGACGCGAACCGCTTGAGCCTTCGGATGGGCAGCGTGCCCTCGAGGCTCCCGCGGGTGCACTCGCCCTCGCACGGCGCGTAGCACGCGCGGCCGAGGGTGCCGACGAGCGGCGTCGCCTCGAGGACCAGCCGGTAGGCCTCCTCGTCGAGGCCGCTCCGGATGAGCGACACGTAGCCGTGTGCCTGGATCCCGGCCGGGCAGGCATACGAGCAGGGCGAGCTGCCCTGGCGGTCGATGACCGCCTTCTTGGGCACCGCCTGGGGGAACGCGATATGGGCCGCGCGCCGCGCGACCAGGTCGGCGTTGAACTGGTCGGGCACCGCGACCGTGCACGCGGTCTCGCACTTCTGGCAGCCGGTGCAGGCGTCGATGTCGACGAACCGCGCCTTGCGGGTGACCGAGGCGTGGAACTTCCCGTCCGCGCTCTTCCGGATCCCGTCGACCTCGCTGTAGGTCAGCGCGGTGATGTTCGGGTGATGGATCGTCGCCGCCATCTTGGGCGTCGAGATGCAGCTCGCGCAGTCGAGGGTCGGGAACACCTTCGACAGCAGGATCATCTTGCCGCCGACGCTGGCTTCCTTCTCGACCAGCAGGACCTTGTAGCCCATGTCGCCGAGCTTGAGCGCGGACTCCATGCCGCCGATCCCGCTGCCGACCACGAGGACGTCGTAGTCCACCTTGCTCGCTGCGGGCACCGCGCACGATTCGGTCATGGGAGTCACCTCGCCAGCGCCGGGCCGAGGTCGGCCAGGGCGCTCGAGAACTGCGTCATATGCTTGGTAAACGGTTCGGAGCACACGGAGCAGATGGCGGCCATGCGCACCCGGTTGGGGTCGATGCCGCGCTCCTTCATCTGCTTCTGCGCTTCCCCGACGGCATTGGCCGAGCGCTTGCCGCAGTCGGGCAGATACGCGCACTCGTCGCCGTCCGACGCCACGAACACCCCGTCGAACCCGGCCTCGAGCGCGTGCAGGATCCAGGAGGATCGGATGCCGCTGGTACACGGCAGACCGATCACGCGAACCCCGGGCGAGTAGTGCATGTGGGCGCTGCCGGCCAAGTCGATGCCCGGGTCGGAGATGTTGTTCGTGGAGAACACGAGGATCCGCGGGACGAACGTGTCGCCCGGGGCCTGGGGTTCGACGGCGACGGGGGCAGACATCGGTTGACAGCTCCTTGGTCGATCCGGGACGCCGGCGTCCAGCGTCCCGATCGGCCCGACTCGGTTACTTGCGGCGGATGACGAACACGCGGTCGTAGCCGTCGGCGGCGAGCGACCCGAGGAAGTCGTGTCCGACCTTGGCCGACCAGGCACCGATGTCCGACTTGGTGACCGGGTCGGTGGACCAGATCTCGATCGTTGAGCCGACGGTCACGCTGCCCATGGCCTTCTTGGCCTCCAGGAGCGGACCGGGGCAGGCGGCGCCACGGGCGTCGATCACCTTGTCGGCGGTGAGGGTTTCGAGCTGTTCGAGCGTTGCAGTCATGACGTCGTTCTCCTAGTAGTTGAGGGTGCTGGTGGCCGAGGTGATCTCGGCGATGAACCGGCCGGCGGCGACGATCTCGGCCTCCGGGACAAGGTCGTCGAGGGTGATCGAGCGGCTCTTGCAGCACGGCCCGCAGACGAGCAGCTTCCCGCCCATCTCGCGGACGTCCGCCAGGAGCTTGGCCAGCGGTGGAAACTCCGGCGCCTGGACGGTCTCGGCGACGCCCGCCTTGACCAGATCCACGCCCGGACCCTGGAACCCCATCACGACCTCGACGTCGGAGGCGAGCGCGGCGGCCGCCATCACGAACGGGATCGATGCGTGCTCGGGAAACTCCACGCCGTGCATCACCATGAACACGAGCTTCTCGTTGTCCGCCATGCGTGCTCCTTGCTGGCTGGTTGCGGTCGCCGGCTCCGTTGGGAGCCCGCTCGACCGGCTGTCAGATGAACAGGACCTGGCCGTCTTCGGCCGTCATGAGGAAGGTGGCGATCCCGCCCGACGAGTCGACCAGCGGGTCCAGGTCGGTGACGTCGATGCCCAGCACGTCGAGCGACCCGGAGCAGGCCACGATCGACATCTCGCCCAGCTCCTTGGCCATGCGGAACGTGTCCAGCCAGGGGATGGCCTTCGTCCCGTCGACAGGCTTGCTGGCGCCGGGCGCCGTCGCCTCGTAGGCGAGGCCGTGGTCGACGCCGACGCGGTCGGCCCGGAACGCATCGAGCGCCCAGTACTGCAGCAGGATGTTCACCGGGCGACCCATCGCCGCCGCACCGGCCGCCAGGGTGGCGGCGGCATGGAGCTTGTCGGCCGTGCCGGAGAACATGACGATGGACAGGGTCTCGTTCATCGGGGGGTCACCTGATCTGGTTGGGTGCGGCAGGGGCGCCCCGCCGGGCGCCTCCGTGGTGGGTGGTCCGGCTGTTGTCCATGGCGAGTGGTCGCGAGGTGCCGTTGGTGGTGATGCCCTCGCTGGGACCGCTGCGCGGGGCGGAGACACCCTCCGCGGCCGCGAGGCTTCCGAGCGCGGACAACCGGCGAACGATGACGTTGCGCATGAGGTCGCAGGCGGCGAGGATCTCGGGATCGGCGATGCGGTACCGAACGACGCGCCCGTCGCGGGCCGCCTCCACGAGGCCAGCCGCGCGCATCGCAGCCAGGTGCTGGGACACGGCGGCCTGGCCGAGCTCCAGCTCGCGCGCGAGCTCGTTGACCTCCATCGTCCGGTCGCCCAGCAGGTGGAGGATCCGGAGGCGATGCGGACTCGCAAGCGCGCGGATCAGGCTGATCTGGATGAGGTCGATCTCGTTGACCGGGTCGAACACCCGCAAGGCTCCTGTGGCTGCCAGCCCGCCGGTTCGTTGCCCGAAGGCCCCGACAGATGCTGACCTCTTCTATTTGCCATACATATATGTATGTCAGAAACATGTATCTGACGTGAGCCGTGTGTCACCCTTTGCAAAGGACGGTCCCGGGAGCACGCCAGCCAAAGGGCCCCTCTTCGGCCCCCCCCCTGCGCGGGTCCGACCGGCGGGCGTCCTCAGCCGCTCGGCAGCTCGACCTCGAAGCGCGCGCCGCCGCCCGGCTCGCTGGCCGCCCGAACAGCCCCACCATGTGCCTCGACCAGCGCCCGGACGATCGCGAGGCCCAGGCCCGACGTGCCGGTGGACCGATCCCGCGCCGCGTCTGCCTGGTAGAAACGCTCGAACACGTGGGGCAGGTCGTCGGCGGCGATCCCGGGACCCGAATCCACCACCTCGATCCGGGTCCGGCCCAGACCCGCGGGCCTGGCCGACAGCCGGATGCGGCCGCCCTCCGGCGTGTGGCGGAGGGCGTTGTCGAGCAGGGCGGCGATGACCTGGCGCAACCGGTCGGGGTCGGCGGACACGGTCAACGGTGGCGACCCGGCCGGCGAGGCCAGCGCCCCGGTCCGGCCGGATCCGGTCGGGATCTCGGGGTCAGCCATATCGATCCTGACCCCGGACGCCGCCGCCCGCGCTCCCAGATCGCGGGTCGTGGTTGCCATGATCGCGGCGACATCGAGCACCTCGCGTCGGAGCGGCAGCACGCCGGCATCGGCGAGGCTCACGACCCGCAGGTCGTCGACGATCCGTCCGAGCAGTCGAGCCTGATCGCGAATCGTCTCCAGGTGCCGGTCGTCGTGCTGGTACACCCGGTCCATGACAGCCGACGTCGTCGCGTCGATGACGGCCAGCGGCGTCTTGAGCTCGTGGGCCGCGTCCTGGAAGAAACGCCGGCGCGCGAACTCGGTCGTCTGCAGCTCGGCCGCCATCGTGTCGAACGACCTCGCGAGCGAGCCGATCTCGTCCGTTCGCCGATCGAGCCCCGAGCGGGCGTCGAGCCGGCCCCGAGCGACGGCCGCGGCCGAGTCCTCGAGGCGTCCCAGCGGCCTGGTCATGCGCGCCGCAATCGCCAGCCCGAACAGCGATGCCACGCCGGCGGCGGCGATGGCGACCACGATGATCGTCAGCGTCGTCTCCTGCTGCACCTGCTGCGCGTGGAGCCCGACCCCCGACCCCGGACCCTGCCCGCGGCCGGCACCCGGGCCGGATCCATCGGCCTCGACCGCGGCGAAGCCCCGCCCGACGATGGCCGGTGCGGTCAGCGCGACGGCCGCCGCGGTGAACAAAGCGACCAGCGCAAACGCGACGGCCAGTCGCACCCGCAGCGTCGCGAACGCGACCGAAAGCCGCGCGCGAAGCGTCACGTACGAGCCCCGCGATAACCGATCCCGCGCACCGTCTCCACGTAGGGCTGGTCGCGCGGCCCCGAGCCGAGCTTGCGGCGCAGGTTCTTGATGTGCGAGTCGATCGTCCGGTCGTACGCGTCGAACGTCTCGCCGAACACGGCCGCGCCCAGCTGCTCGCGCGTGAGCGCATGCCCGGGATGGGAGGCGAACGCCACCAGCAGGTCGAACTCGACCCGGGTGAGCGCCAGTGCGTCACCGTCGCGCCGGACCTCGCGCGCCGCCTGGTCAATCTCGAGGTCGACGTAGCGATCCGGTGTACCGGCGGCCGCGGCCGGCACTGGAGATGCCGCGTCGCCCGAACCGGCCGGGTGCGCCGCCGTGCGGCGCAGGACCGCCCCCACGCGGGCCACCAGCTCGCGCGGCTCGAACGGCTTGGTCACGTAGTCGTCGGCGCCGATCTCGAGGCCGGCGACCCGATCGATCACGTCGTCGCGGGCCGTGAGCATGACCACGGCCGCGGCGCTGCCGTGGGCGCGCAGCTCGCGCAGCACCTCGAACCCGGAGCGCCGAGGCAGCATCACGTCGAGCACGATCAGGTCGGGCGTTTGCTCGAGCGCGAGCGCGATCGCCGTGTCGCCATCGGACGCGGTCACGACGTCGTGACCGTCGCGGGTCAGGTAGGCGCGGACGACGTCGAGGATGTGGACCTCGTCGTCGACCACCAGGATGCGAGCCATGATGCCTGAGGATACGGATACGACCGGGCCTGATGACAGGTCCGGTCGTCCCGACTGATGTCGCTGCGTTAGGAGGACGTCGCGCCGTTCGGCCCGGTGCCGTCGCAGACACCGTTGCCTGCCCCACGGCCGGCCCCGGCTGCATTGCCGGCGCCGTTGCCTGCCCCACGGCCGGCCCCGGCCGCGTTCGGGCCCGCACCGACCGCCGCGCCGCGCATACCGCCCACGGCCGCCTGGTTGACCATGGCCTTGGCCTTGAGCTCGAGCTGCGTCTTGAGCTTGGTTGCCTGATCGGCGGTGAGAGCGCCGTTGGCGACGCGGTCGTCGATCCGGACGCGCCACTGGGCGGCCAGGGCATCGACCAGCTTCTGGTCATCGACGCCCTGTCGATCCGCGATCTGGGCAAGCGTCATTCCGTCCTGGCGCAGATCCGCGATCTCGGCCTGCGTGAGGCCCAGGGTCTCGGTGAGCGTGGTCTGTGCCTGAACCTGGTCCCGTGCCTGGGTCCGCGGGCCGGCGGCCGATACCACGGTCGCCACCGCGAGGACTGCGAGCGCGCCGACCGCGAGCGAGATGGTGAGTCGTTTCATGTCGAGCCTCAGAGGGTCCTGTGGCGCCGGAGATCCGGCGGGTCCCGGTTTCGGGTGCCACGGTCAATCCTCAAGGCCGCCGGTGAACCGGCGATGGAGCGCCGGTGGAGCGTCTGCGGATGTTCGGGGCGACAGGCGCCGGGGCGCCTCGTGCGCGTTGAAGGAGGTGCGGCGGGTGATCGCCGAGCGCGACCCCTCCTCGACCTGTGACCCCTCAGGTGGGACAGGCCCCTCCGAGACGACGGAGGCGGAACCGCCACAGCACGGTGCCGGCGAGCAGGCCCAGGGATGCGGCCCCGATGACCGGCTGGAGCGGTGCCCAGATCGAGAGCGCGCCGCCGGCACCAAGCATGACCAGGGCGACCTTGTTGCACACCGGACAGCCGATCGCGAGGAAGGCTCCGAACCCTGCGACCGCGCCCAGCCGTCCCGCCTGTCGCTCGGCGACCGGATCCACGGGCGTCAGCGGCACGGCCATGAACGGCTGGGCCATGGCCGGCGGGGACACCCTGGGAGCCGAGTAGGTCGCACCGATCAGGCCCATCAACGGGGCCGACAGCAGCCAGACGGCGATGGCGAACGGCTCCGGCGGGATCTGCCGGCCGAACACCGGGTTGGGGATGATCGCGGCGACCAGGCCGAACGCCAGCAGCGAGAGCACGGACCAGCCGCCGGCCCAGGCGAGGAATCGGCGGTCGAGCCCGAGCGAGGTGAGACAGTCGATCACGATCGGATCAGCGGTTGCGGGTCATGATCTGGCGACCTGGACGATCTGGCGTCCGCTGGCGGACCACGCGTTCATGCCGCCGTCGAGGTTCTCGATGTTCGCGTAGCCGAGGTCGAGCAGCGTCTGTGACGCGATCGCGCTCTCGTTGCCCGAGCGGCAGTAGACCACGATCGGCGCCGCCTTGTCGGCAGGCAGCTCTGCTACCCGCGCGGACAGGTCCGTGTATGGGATGTACAGGTCCGTGCCCTTGATCTCCCCGATGTAGGGCGTCTTGACGTTGAGCAGGGTGAAGTCCTTGTGCTCGAGCTTCGTCGCGAGCGTATCGGCCGAGATGTTCGTCCAGGTACCGCCGTTGCCCCGGACCAGCGTGCCGTCGGAGGTCCCGCCCGAACCGGCTCCGCCGGCCAGGGCAAGCGCGATCCCGACCGCGACCACCGCGACGAGGAGGCCGCCGACGATCCACGGCCACGTCGCCGACGATCTACCCGACGCCGCCCGGCCCCTTGCCGCTCGACCTGGCGACTGCTTCCGTCGCGCCCTGGTGCCTGCCATCGTTCCATCCTTCACGCTGCTTGCGGCAGCATCGTGTCCGTTGTCTCGCCGTCCATGCCGTCGCGCCCGGCGCCGTGCGGCCGGGTCGTCGGGTTGACCGTATCCCTGGTTGCGTAATTGCGCAAATTACCAAGTTGCCTGTCTTGACCGGGCCGAATGTAGGTGGACGGGTGACGTTCGGGTGGGTATGGGACCTTTGGCTGGGACGCCCGGGACCACCCGCAGAGTGGCACCGGTGAGGCAAGCGGCGGACGATGGAGGGCACCGGGGGTGTCGTCTGGGGCAATCGAGCGAAACGGCGCACGATCCCCGATCGCCGGGCGCGGATGGCCGAGTGGCGAGGAGCGTCAGGAAACGTGGACAGCGACGGGATCACCGGCCCCAATGGCTGGCTGGATCCTCTGACCGGCCTCGAAGGCCCCGACTACTGGCAGCGCGTGCTGGTGGCCGAGATCACTCGCGCCCTGCGCTACCGCCGGCCGCTGACCGTGGTCATGGTCGAGCTGACTGGGGTCCCGGAGCTGATCGAGAAGTGGGGTCCGGACGTGGGGCGGTTGGCCGTCCGCGAGGCTGCCCGGCGCCTGCGACGGACCTCGCGCAGCAGCGACCACTGCACCCGCATCGGACCCACGCGGTTCGGAGTCGTGCTCACGGAGACCGGCGAGATCGCGGCGATCAACTTCGTCGAGCGCGTCCGGGAGTCCGGTCCGGGGCTGATGCCCGAGACCGGCGACGGGCTGGTCTTCTGCTTCGGCTGGGCGAGCCCGAAGCTCGGCGAGTCTGTCGAGGCGATCGTCCAGCGCGCCGGGCAGCGGCTGGAGGCGGATCTCACCGCCGTCACCACATCGAACGTCCCCGGCTGACATCGCCCAGCCGCCCGGGGGATGGTGGCGCCAGCCGGAATGGGCCGCCGGCCTTGCCACGATGCGCAGGTGAGCCGCGACCGATCCGTGCGTCGCGACGCGTCAGTGCTCCGCGATCCGCTCTGCCAGGCTCCGGCCCGTCGGTGGCCGCCCGGTGCGGGCCGACTCGTCATCCAGCCGTCCGAGCGCCCATTGCGCGTACCGGACGCCGATCCAGCGAAACGGCTCGATCTCCCAGTTGGGGGATCGGTGATTGACGATGGGCAGCTCGGTCAGCGGGCTCGATGTCCCGGTGATGAGGTCCGCCAGCGTCCGGCCGGCCAGGTTCGTCGCCGAGACGCCATGACCGATGTAGCCGCGGGCGGTCGCGATCCCGGTCTCCGGGTCGAACGCGATCGTCGGGTGCCAGTCACGGGGCATCCCCAACGGGCCGCCCCAGGCGTGCGTGAACGCCACGTCCCCGATCGATGGGAACCACTCGCGCACGAAGGCCCGCAGACGGTCGTGGGTGGGACCGTGCTGATCGAACCCGGGCCGGATGGGCGACCCGAGACGATACGGCGCCCCCCGCCCGCCGAACAGGATGCGCCCGTCCTGCGTGCGTGACAGATAGTCGACCGACAGCCGAGTCGACGCGACCACCTCGCGACCCGCCCAGCCGATCTCGGCCCATCGCGCAGCGCTGAGCGGCTCGGTGAGCACGATCAGCGACCACAGCGGTACGAGCTGCCGATGGAGCGCAGGCAGCTCCGACAGGTAGGCCTCGCCGGCCAGCACGATGACCCGGGCCCTGACGTCGCCCCTCGGCGTGACCAGCGTCGCGCAGCCGCCCGCATCGCGCCGCCGGAAGTTCGTCACCGGCGTGGTCTCGAGGATCCGCACGCCCGCCCGCTCCACGGCCCTCGCGAGCCCTCGGACGAGGCGGCCCGGGTGAACGACCGCCGCGCCGTCGCCGACCAGCCCCCGGACCGCCCCGGCGATCCGGATCCGGTCCGCAAGCCCGGCCCCATCCACCAGCTGGTACCGATCGCCGAACCCGAACCGCGCGTACTCCTCGTACTCGGCCTCGAGCGCCGGCACGCCGTGCCGACCGCGCGCAACGGTGATCTGGCCGCCCTTGTGGAACCCGGCGTCGATCCCCGCCTCCGTGCACGCCCGCCCGGCCTCGTCGACCGCGTCATAGGTCGCCTGCTGCATCCGCCGGGCGGCATCGTCGCCGTGCAACCGGGCCAGACGGGTCATCGTGATGTTGAGGTCCGGCGCGCACCACGCACCGTTCCGGCCCGACGCCCCGAAACCCGCGATCTCTCGCTCCACGATCACGATCCGCAGCGAGGGGTCCCGGCGTCGGAGGTACCAGGCCGTCCAGAGCCCGGTCAGCCCGGCGCCCAGGATCGCGACGTCGGCATCGGTGGACCCGTCGAGCGACGGTCGCGGCGTGAGGTCGTCTTCCGCTGTCTCGAGCCAGAATGAGACGGATGCGTAATCGGTCACGGGCGCGATGGTAGCCCGTCGCGGCTGACCATCGAGCCGTGGCTCGCGGGCCGGGCCAGCCGGGTGCTACCGACCCGCAACCCGGCCGGGCATGTATCGTCATCCGTGGCGCCCTCTAGCTCATCAGCCGTCGAGGTTTCCCGTGTCTCTCCCGTCGCTCGCCCGGATCCCCGCCCCGCCCGATGCCATCCTCGGCCTCGCCGAGGCCTTTCGCGCCGATCCCCGCGAGGACAAGATCAACCTCACCGCCGGCGTGTTCCTCGACGCAACCGGCAAGACGCCGCTGCTGCCCACCGTGATCGAGGCCGAGGACCGCCTGGCCGCCGCTCGGGGCGGCAGGTCATACCGCCCGATCGACGGCGAGGTCGCCTACCGGGAGCTGGTTCGCGCGCTGGTCCTCGGCTCCAACCACGAGGCGGTCGGCTCGGGCCGAGCCCTCGCCACGCAGACACCCGGCGGGACCGGTGGCCTGCGCGTCGCCGCCGACCTGCTTCGCCGGACGGGCTCCGGATCGACCCTCTGGATGAGCGAGCCGACGTGGCCCAACCATCCGCAGCTGTTCCAGGCGGCGGGCTTCAAGATCCGCAGCTATCCGTACACGGACACGACCGGGCGCCGGATCGAGGAAACGGCCATGCTCGACGCGCTCCGCGGCGCGTCCCCGGGCGACATCGTCCTGCTCCATGGCTGCTGCCACAACCCCACCGGCGTGGATCCGTCGCTGGCGCTGTGGAGCCAGCTCGGCGACCTGGTCGAGGAGCTCGGTGTGCTGCCCCTGGTCGACCTTGCGTACCAGGGTTTCGGCGACGGCCTGGAGCAGGACGCCGCGGGCCTGCTCGAGCTGATCCGGCCGGGTATGGAGCTGCTCGTCTCCACCTCCTACTCGAAGACGTTCTCGCTGTATGCCGAGCGCGTCGGCTCGCTGATCGTGATCGCCCGGACGGCCGAGGATGCGGCGGCGGTCCAGACCCACGTGAAGGCCGCTATCCGGGTCAATTACTCGAACCCTCCGGCCCATGGCGCGGACATCGTGCGCACGATCCTGTCCGACTCCGATCTACGGTCGCAATGGGAGGTCGAGCTGGCCGGAATGCGCGACCGGATCAACGACAACCGGAAGGCCCTCGTGGCAGCGCTCGAGGAGCGCAACATCCCCGGTGACTGGGGGGCGATCGCCGATCAGCGCGGGATGTTCGCGCTGCTGGGCCTCACCCCGCAACAGGTGGCCAGGCTTCGCGAGGAGCATGCCGTGTACGTGGTGGGCCGCGGCCGGATCAACGTGGCCGGGTTCTCGTCCACCAACATGGGTGCGTTCGCCGACGCGCTGGGCTCCGTGCTGGCGTCGTCCTAGCTCGCTGCGGGCTGGCGCGCGAACCGCCTCCGCAGCTGCTCCCGGCCGCGCCTCCGCTCCTCGGGCGTCGTGAGCGGGATCACGCCCAGCAGCATCGACAGTGATCCGTACCACAGGGCCGGGAGGGCGAGCATCGCGCCCACTGGCACGACCCAGCGCTGGTTCCGTGGCGCGCCCCAGGCGATCAGCAGCGCTCCGATCGGGCCGCGCACGAGCAGCGGAATCGGGATCGCCGCCCAGGTCCCGCCCTTCCCGCTGTTGGCGGTCAGCAGGTCGATCCACGCCCGCCACGCATCGGGCAGCTGAATCCAGGAGATGGCCACGATCGCCGCCGTGGCGCCGATCGCGATCGACAGTTGCCGCCATTCGCGGCGCAGGGCGAACCACAGCAGTCCCACCCCAGGCGTGATCTTGGTCAGCAGCACCAAAGCCCAGGTCCACGGGTAGCGGAAACCGGCCACGATCGCCAGCGCCAGCAGCAGCGAGATGTTCCCGCCCGCGATCTCCATCAACCCGACCGCCAGGCCCACCAGGAACAGATCCGGACCGGTGAGCAGGAACGTGGCCACGATCAGGATCGCCGTCCATGCGGCCACGAACGCCGGCCACGGAAGCAGGTCGAGCGGATAGACGAGCTGCGCGAACGCGGGCGAGTACGGATACGCCCCGATCGCGTTCCAGTTGGTGCGCCCGGCATACAGATCGGACAGGACCAGCCCGTAGTAGGAGCGGGCGTCCTGCGCGGTGACGAGGCGCCCGCTGAACGGCTCGCTGACGTCGATCGAAGGGTCGGACAGGGCGATGGCGAGCAGCCACACCACGATGGCCGCGATGATGCCGGCCGCGAGCAGCGCAGCAGTGCGGTCGGGCGGCCGGCGAGCGAGGACGGTCATGCCGCGGGCCATTGTCGCGGATCGGGCTGCGCCGGGCCATCCCCGACCAGCGCCAGTGGGGAACACGCATCGCCGGGCAGCGTGGGCCTCCGTGACGGCCCGATGAAGCGCGCCGCGGGCCAGGCGACGGCGCCGTTGGGCGGGCCGGGAATCCCGACGGCCGGCGACGTGTCACCGGCCGTCAGTCCGCGTTCGCCCCGCACGGACCCCGTCAGTGGTTTCGGCCCACACGAGGATCCTGGGCAGGAGGGATGAGTGCGGAGACACATCGTCCCCGCCCCAGACTATCGGGGACCGGGTCAAGATCCCCGCACCGCACCAGACCGTGAGCGAGTGCCCCGGCCGGCGCGCCTCCGCCCGCATGCCTCCGCCCCGCGTACCATCGCCGGATGAAGATCGGCATCGTGCTCCCGATGAACGAGACCGACGGCCCCGGCGCCACCACGTGGACGCGGATCCGGGCGCTCGCCCAGCAGGCAGAGGCGGGGGGGATCGACAGCCTGTGGGTCTACGACCATTTCATCTTCCGCCTCCCCGGCGAGCCCGAGGACGGGATCCACGAGGCGTGGACGCTCCTGGCCGCCGTCGCGGCGGTCACCGAGCGGGTGGAGATCGGCACGATCGTGCTGGGCAGCGGGTTCCGGCCACCGGCCCTGCTGGCGAAGATGGCCGCCACCGCGGACGAGATCGCCAACGGCCGGCTGATCCTCGGCCTGGGGACCGGCTGGCACGAGCCCGAGTACAAGGCGTTCGGGTATCCATTCGATCACCGGGCGGGCCGGTTCGAGGAAGCACTCCAGATCATCGTCCCGCTGACGCGCGGCGAACGAGTCACGTTCCATGGTCGCTGGCACGACGTGGACGATGCGGTCCTCATCCCGCCTCCGCCCCGGCCGAGCCGGATGGAGGGCCGGATCCCGATCCTGATCGCAGCCAGGGGCGATCGCGTCCTGCGCCTGGCCGCGCGGTACGCGGATGCCTGGAATGCCGCCTGGTTCGGGTTTCCGGGCGATCGCTACGACGAGCGCGTGGGCAACCTGCGTCGCGCGTGCGAGGCGGAGGCTCGCGACCCGGCCACAATGGAGATCACCGTGGGGCTGACCGTCGACGCCGAGTCAGCGGCTGACGCCCGCCCCGGTCCGGAACAGGCGCTGCGGCCCGACGTGGACGAGATCGCGCGCGCGCTCGACGCCTGGCGGGAGCTCGGCGTGGGCCATGTCCAGGTGAGCCTCCAACCGGCCGACGAGCGGACGGTCGAGGTGCTGCTCCGCGCACGCGCCAGGCATCTCGGGATGAGCTGACATGGCCGTCGACCCCGACGGATCTGCGGCAGGCAGGCCATCGCGTCCGCCCGACCCGCCCGACCTGCCCGAGCACGTCGCGCTGAACCGGACGCACTGGGACCAGATCGCCGCCGAGTACGTCGCGTCGGGCGAGCGCGCCTGGGCGCGCGAGCCCGGCGACGAGACCTGGGGCATCTTCGGAGTTCCCGAGGCCAATGTCCGGATGCTGCCCGACAACCTCCACGGGACGGACGCCATCGAGCTCGGCTGCGGCACCGCCTACGTGTCGGCCTGGATGGCCCGTCGAGGCGCCCGCGTCGTCGGGATCGACAACTCCCCCGCCCAGCTGGCCACGGCGACCCGGCTCCAGCGCGAGCAACGGATCGACTTCCCGCTGATCCTCGGCAACGCCGAGCGCGTCCCGTTTCCGGACGCCTCGTTCGACTTCGCCATCAGCGAGTACGGCGCGGCGCTGTGGGCCGACCCGCACGCCTGGGTTCCCGAGGCGGCCCGGCTGCTCCGGGCCGGCGGCCGGCTGCACCTGCTGACCAACAGTCTGCTCGCCTACCTCACCGTGCCCGATCTCGAGGCCGAAGGCGCCGCGGACGAGCGCCTCAAGCGGCCGCAGTTCGGGATGCACCGCACCGTGTGGCCGGACGAGCCGGGCTCGGTCGAGTTCCACCTCTCACACGGTGACTGGATCCGCCTGTTCAGAGCGAGCGGCTTCGAGGTCGAGGCGCTGGTGGAGCCGCCCGTGCCACCCAGCAGCACGACCCGCTACGGATGGATGACCGCGGAATGGGCCTCGCGCTGGCCGTGCGAGGAGATCTGGAAGGTCCGCAGGCGCGAGTGAGCCGGGCCCGCGGCGGGCCCGGCTCACTGGTTCGGATGCGCGACGGGGTCAGTCGCTCACGTGGCGAACGACCTCGCAGTCGGAGGCCACCACGTCGGTCGGCCCCGCGATGACGACATCCCAGCCGGCGCCGCAGCTCACCGAGTCGGCCGCGTGGTCGTAGCCGACCACGATCTTGTCGTTGCCGGATCCGCCGTAGATGGTGTCGGTGCCCGGGCCGCCGCGGATGTGGTCCCGCCGGGCGCCCCCGTAGATCACGTCCGCGCCTGCGCCGCCACGCAGGACATCGCGGCCACGCCCGCCGTAGATGTGGTCGTCACCCTTGTTGCCGCGGATGAGGTCGGCTCCGCGGTTGCCGTACAGGTAGTCGTCGCCGGCCCGCCCGGCGATCCAATCGTTGCCCGCCAGACCATGGATCGTATCCGCATCGGCGGTTCCCACCAGGTGGTCGGGCCCGCGCGTCCCGGTGGGCGTCATGGCCATGGCGCTGGCCGGCAGCGCGAAGGTGGCGAGCAGGGCGCCGGCGACGATCGCGCGGCGAACGATGGCAGTGGACATTGGGCGTCCTCCCGGCGTCGATGCCCCGGTCGGTCGGGGATGGCTCTTACCCTAGAACGGGAGGCTGGGAATCGGCTGGGAGGGGGCCGCGAGCCTGAGCACAGCCATGGTGCCGGTGCGCACCGGGCTCCCGCTCCCGGGAACGGCCCGGTCAGAGACGTAACCCACCCTCGAGCAGGTCGAGCGCGGCCTCGATGGCATTCACAGATATCAAGACAGCCGGGGACCGTGGCGTCAGCAGGTGGAGCCGGCCGCCGACCCGGAGCAGTCGCGCCGCCTCGGGAACCCACGCATATGGCTCGGCCCACAGCGCCGCCCCGCCGCCGTGCCCACCCGGCAGGCCCTTCGACCTTGCACCGCCCAACGTGACGCCGCACCATGACCCCGTGCCTCCCAGCCACTCCGGGACCTGCCTTCCGTGACCACCGGACCCGACGTCGACAGCCGTCCCGTCGTCCTGCGCGCGCGGGACCTCCGCAAGCGGTACGGCTCCCTCGATGCCGTTCGAGGCGTCAGCTTCGAGGTCCGCGAGGGCGAGGCCTTCGGCCTGCTGGGGCCCGCCGGCGCGGGCAAGACGACCACGATCTCGATGGTCTGCGGTCTGCTGGCTCGGGACGGGGGCGAGGTGACGCTCGATGGCGCACCGGTCGAGGTCGACACCGTCGCGGTCCGAGCCGGGATCGGCTACGTGCCCCAGGAGCCGGCCATCTACCCCGACCTCACCGGGCGCGAGAACCTCCGGTTCTTCGGGCGCCTGTACGACCTCACCGGCAGCCGTCTCGCCGCCCGTGTGGACGAGGTGCTCGCCCAGATCGGCCTTGCCGGGCGGGCACGCGACCGTGTGGGCACGTACAGCAGCGGTATGCAGCGCCGGCTCAACATCGGGATCGGGCTGCTCCATCAACCGCGCCTGCTCCTGCTCGACGAGCCCGCGGCTGGCCTCGACCCGGCGAGCCGTCACGCGATCCTGGAATCGATCGCCGCGCTCGGGCGTGACGGGACGGCCATCGTCTATGCCACCGATCGGGCCGAGGAAGCCGAACGGCTGTGCCAGCGGATCGGGATCATGGACGGCGGTGAGATCCGGGCGGAAGGGACGCGGAGCGACCTGGTCGCGTCGGTCGGCGGCCGGGACGAGGTGCGCCTCTCGGTCACAGGTGACGTCGCCGCTGCCGCAGCGGCGGTCGCCCGCATCGAGGGTGTCGAGCGTGCGAGCCCGCATGGCGACCGGCTCGATCTTCTGGTTGCCCACGGGCATGGCGTCCTCCCGCGCCTGCTGGCCGCCGCCGAGGGGGCGGGAGCCGTGGTCCGCGACGTCGACGTCGTCGAGCCGGGCCTCGAGTCAGTGTTCCTGCATCTGACGGGCCGCCCGTTTCGTGACCTCAACGAGCAGGGCGACGAGGCGGTGTGATGCGGAGCCGGCGGTGGAGGCTCGTGGCGCTGATCGCTGCCAAGGATCTCCGTCAGCGATCGCGGGACCGGTCGGCGGTGCTGGTCGTGCTGGTGGCGCCGCTCGGGCTGGCGATCATGTTCAGCCTCCTGATCGCCCCGGCCACGGACTTCCGCGCCCACTACGCGGTCGTCGATCTCGACGGCGGCAACCTCGCGTCGGCGCTCCGAACCGACGTCGTCGGCTCGCTCGAGGCGTCGGGGGGTGTGGCCGTTACCGACCTGCCCACCGAGGCCGATGCCCGGGCATCGGTCGGTGCGGGCGTGGACGCCGCGTTCATCATTCCCCAGGGCTTCACGCGGGCGATCGAGTCGGGCAGCTCCACCACCCTCACGATCGTCGGCGCGGCCAGCGACCCGCTATCGGTGGCTGTCGCCCGGGCCACGGCCCAGGCGTTCGGGGACAGGCAGGCGACCGTGCAGCTCGCGGCGTCGACCGTCGCCGGCCTCCGCGGCGTGCTCCTCGACCCGGCGGCGCGCCTGCGAGTCGCCGATGCCGCCGCCGGGATCACGCCGCCGGTCGCGGTGCAGGCCGTCGCGGCGAGCGTTCGCCGGCTCGACCTTCGGACGTTCTTCAGCGCCTCGATGGCGGTCCTGTTCCTGTTCTTGACGGCGCAGATCGGGACGCTCGGCATGTTCGAGGAACGCCGGCAGGGCACCTTGGCCCGGATGCTGGCGGGCCCGGTTCCTCCGTGGACGATCGTGGCGGGGAAGACATTGGGCGTCTTCTCGATGAGCCTGCTCGCGATGGCGACGCCGGCCGTGGCCACAACGGCGCTGATCGGAGCGGACTGGGGCCCGCCGATCGCCGTGGCCGCACTCATCGTGGCGGTGGTGACGGCGGCCCTCGGGATCTCCTCCCTGATCGCGTCGCTCGCGAGCTCGGCGGTGGTGGCAACCGCGGCCGGGTTCGCCGTAGCCGTGACGCTGGCAATCCTCGGCGGGTCGTTGTGGCCCGTGGCGGAGGGTCCGGCGATCATGTCCACGCTGGCGCTGCTCACCCCGCACGGCTGGTTCCTTCGCGGGCTCGGCGACCTGCGCGGCCAGGGAGCGACGGTCACCGACGCGGTGCAGGCGATGCTGGTGCTGGTGGCGATCGGCCTGACGACGGGCGCCCTGGCTGCGCTCCGAGAGCGCCGACGGGTGCGGGCGGGATGATCGATCGGAGCAACGGCTCGAAATGATCGATCCCGGCAAGGCGATCGAGCTGGCGCGCGCGAGCGTGCTTCGCCAGGTGCGGGACCGCGGCGATCTGTTCATCGTGTTCGTGCTCCCGGTGCTCGTCATCGCCGCGCTGGGGCTCCAGTTCGGCGGCGACGGCCCGGCGCGGCTTGGGGTGGTGGCGCCGACGGGCGATCCCGCGGCCACCGAGCTGATCAACGCGCTCAAGGCCGACGACACCGAGCTCGACGTGCGGTCCGTCGCCGACGAGCCCACCCTTCAGGCCCAGGTGGAGCGCGGTGAGCTCCAGGCCGGCGTGGTCATCCCCGACGCGTTCGGCCCGACGCTGCGCGCCGGTGACCCGATCGTCGTCCACTATCTCGCGGGGGGCATCGGGGCCTCGGCACTGCGTGCGCCCGTGGAGGCCGCGGTCGCCCGCCTTGATGCGATCGTGATCGCGGCGAGGGTCGCGGCGGAGGAGAGCGCGGGGTCTTTCGACGAGGCGGCAGCTGCGGCGCGAGAGGCGCTCGCCACCGTGCCCGAGGTGGCCGTCGACGTCTCGATCGTGGGCGAGCCGGCGCCGTTGGCCGGCTTCTCGCGGTTCACGTTCGGCGCTTCGACACAGCTCGTGATGTTCATGTTCCTGACGTCGCTCATCGCAGCAGCCCGCCTCGTTGGGACCCGCCAGCTCGGCGTCTCACGACGGATGCTCGCCGGTCCGACAACCGTGGCGACCATCGTCGCGGGAGAATCCATGGGCCGCTGCGCGATCGCGCTCCTGCAGGCCGTGTACATCGTGCTCGTTGCAGCGCTGGTGTTCGGCGTCTCATGGGGTGATCCAATCGCCGCGTGCGCGGTCATCGCGCTGTTCATGCTGGTCTCCGCCGGTGCCGCGATGCTGATCGGTGCCGTCGCGGGCAGCCCGGACCAGGCGGGATCGATCGGCCTGTTCGTCGGCCTCACGCTTGGAGCGCTCGGCGGCTGCATGATCCCGATCCAGCTCATGCCCGAGGCGATGCAGTCGGTCGCGCGGCTCCTCCCCCACTCCTGGGCGGTTCTCGGTCTCCAGTCGCTGATGCGTGACCCCGCCACGGGGATGGCCGGGATCGCGCCGAACCTGGCCGCCCTGGCGATCTACGGGGTCGCCACGATGGGTCTCGCCGCCTGGCGCTTTCGGCGAGCGATCACAGCGTAGCTGCCCGGGCGGCGGTCTCACCCGGTCCCGTTGCAAACAGAACCCGGGACTGATATCCGGCGAAGACCGCGCGGGCAGGGCGGCAAGCGGTGGTCGGTGGCAGAGTCGCCGGGCTGGGTGGAGAGCGACGTGTCGCGGCGGACGGGGCGACGGTCGCGGCGGACGGACGACCGACCCCGAGAACGCGTGAGTGGACAGCCGACGCCACTCCGCATATGCTTCACGCCGCATTGAACATCTACCTGCCGCTAAGAGGTTCTCCGGAGTCCTCCATGACTCGCAAGGACCTGATCACCGAGGTGATCGACGAGCTCAGCGCGCATGCGCCGTTCCGGATGATGCGATCCATGCGCCGCTGGCCCACCGGTCCGCTCAGCCTGGTCCATCTGCACGTGCTGATGCTGCTGATCGAGGATGGGCCGCTACCCATGCGCGCCCTGGCCGACACGCTCGACGTCTCCCAGGCGAGCGCGACCGGAATCGTGGATCGCATGGAGCAGCGCGGCCTGGTCGAGCGGCGCCGCGATGACGAGGATCGGCGGGTCGTTCGGGTCGCGTTGACTGACGCCGGCCGACAGGTGATCGTCGGGATCGGCAGCGAGCGTCGAGGCCACCTGACGACCCTGCTCGACGAGCTGACCGACGAGGAGCTCGCCGGGCTCCTGCGCGGTTCCCGAGCCCTCCGACGGGTGCGCGAGCGCATGCACGCCCAGCTCTCCGGCGAAGAACCGTCGCGCAACGGGGTTGACGCTCGCCCAGCGGAAGCTCCTGCCTTCTCGCCACAAACCCAGCCGGCCCGGCAGCCGGCAAGCCATTCCCGTCCGATCCAGGAGACGTCCCGGTGATCAGCCTGTTCCGAAGGTTCCTGCCGCCCTACCGGTGGGCGATCACGATCGTCGTGATCCTGCTCCTGGTGCAGGCCATCGCCAACCTGTACCTGCCCGAGCTCAACGCCGACATCATCAACAACGGCGTCGCGAAGGGAGACACCGACTACATCATTCGGACCGGCGGCTTCATGCTGCTGGTGACGTTCGCGCTGGCCGTGGCGGCGATCGTCGGCGTCTTCTTTGGAGCGCGCACCGCGATGGCCTTCGGCAGGGACGTGCGCAGCGCGCTGTTCCGGCAGGTCCAGGTGTTCAGTCAGGTCGAGGTCAACCACTTCGGCGCGGCCAGCCTGATCACCCGCAACACGAACGACGTCCAGCAGGTGCAGATGGTCGTCCTGCTGGCCCTCAATGTGATGATCTCGGCACCGATCATGGCCATCGGCGGGGTGATCATGGCCCTCCGCCAAGACGTGCCGCTGTCGGGCATCCTGCTCGTGATCCTGCCGCTCATGGCCGTTCTGATCGGGTTCGTCATGAGCCGCGCGGTCCCGCTGTTCCAGGCGATGCAGCGCAAGCTCGACCGGATCAACCTCGTGATGCGCGAGACGCTGGCCGGCGTGCGCGTGATCCGCGCCTTCGTCCGCACCCGCCACGAGGAGCAGCGGTTCGACGACGCGAACGAGGACCTGATGGAGACCGCCCTCAGCGTCAACCGCCTGTTCGCGGTCACGCTCCCCATCCTGATGGCGATCATGAACCTGTCGACGGTGGCGGTCCTGTGGCTTGGCGCCTACCGGGTGGACGGCGGCGGCATGCCGATCGGCAACCTGACCGCCTTCCTCCAGTACATCATGCAGGTCCTGTTCGCGGTCATGACGGCCGTGATCATGTTCGTGATGGTGCCGCGGGCGGCCGTGTCGGGTGGCCGGATCGCCGAGGTGCTGGACACGCAGCCGGCGATCTCGGATCCGCCGACCCCGATCTCCCCGGTTCGCACGGGCCAGGTCGAGTTCCGCGATGTCGAGTTCCGCTA
>Ga0315540_10000535_pt1 | contig 21724 bp, 15 predicted proteins | sample SalMarSW160110MG_FD_203677 | JGI IMG/M metagenome (GOLD analysis project Ga0315540, IMG submission 203677) | Salt marsh sediment microbial communities from the Plum Island Ecosystem LTER, Massachusetts, United States - Salt Marsh Sediment SW1601-10 ...
TTCGCGGTCTCGGCCTCGACGTCGACATCGTGCCGGCCGGCAGCGATCTCTCCGGATACGCCCTGGTGGTGGTGCCCACGCTGCCGATCGTCGACCCCGAGGCGCTCGAGGCGTTGCGCGCGTTCGACGGGCCGCTGCTGCTGGGGCCGCGCAGCGGCAGCAAGACCGCCGCCTTCCAGGTTCCCGAGACGTTGCCGCCGGGGCCGCTGCAGGCGCTGATCCCCGTGCGCGTGCTATGGGTGGAGAGCCTACCGCCCGGCCTGGAGGTCGGGCTGGCGTGGCGAGGGCGACGCTACCGCGTCGGCACCTGGCTGGAACGGGTCGAGGCCCTCCGCGGGGCCAACCTCGCGCCCGAGGCGCGCTTCGAGGACGGGCAGGGTGCCGTCTGGCGGGCGGGGAACGTGCGCTACCTGGCCTTCTGGCCCGGGGCGCCGTTCCTGGCCGACTACCTGGCGGCGCTGGCGACCGAGGCCGGCATCGAGGTCCGGCCCCTGCCGGAGGGCGTCCGGCTGCGGCGCCGCGGCCGGCTCACCTTCGCGTTCAACTACACGCCTGCCGAGCAGCGAGTCGATGCCCCCGCCTCGGCGCGGTTCGTGCTGGGGTCGCCGGTTCTGGGGCCCTACGACGTCGCGGCGTGGACCGAGGGGGCGTGAGGCTCCGCCCGCCGGGGCCGCCGGCAGCGCGCCCGGCCGACCGCACCCGCCGGCCGCCTGCGGGCCGCCAGCGGCCCGCGCCAGGGGGTCAGTAGAGCAGCGCCAGCGCCCGCGGCTCCTCGGCCAGCGCGATCACGCGGTCACTGAAGGCGGCGGCCTCCGCGACCCTTACGCGGGCAGGATCGAAGGCGAAGGCGAGCGTGAGCGCGCGCGTCACGACCGCTGCGCCGCCCTCGGCAAGCACCCGCTCGTCGCTGCGACCCACGACGACCTCCACGATGCCCGCCCCGGCCGGCAGGCTGTCTGAAACGAGGTCGACGCGGCTGTCGCTGAGATCGAGGAGGCCGACCTCGGCGGCTGCCTGAGACGCTGTCTTGGCCGCCGCCGGGACCTGGGCGTCCCCGCGCTCGCTGCCTGCAACCCGCGCCCGGGCGAGCGCGGCGAGGCTGACGGCGTCGGTCAGGGGCACCGTGAGCGAGCTGACCTCGCCGTCGTGGACGCGCCGGTAGTGCAACCTGGCGCTCGCGCCGGAGCCCGAGAGCGGCTGCCGCGACCACGCCGCGGCCAGGAAGCGCGCGATCAGGTCGCCGAGGGCCAGGCCGGCGCCGTCCGCCTGGTCGCGCAGCCAGCTCTGCGCCCAATCCAGGACCGCCAGCAGCGAGCCGGCCGCCAGCGTGCGCTCGAACCGGAGCGGCGCGACCGCCGCTGCCGGGCGCGCGGCCGGGCGCGCGGCCGCATCCGTCACGTCGGCGGCGAGCACCGCGCCGTCCGGACCGCGGCCGCGGCCGCGGAGAGGCTCCAACGCCACGCCCTGCTCGGCGGCCAGCCGCCGGGCCTTGGGGGACGCAGGAACGATGCCCGCCACGGTCGCGCTCCGGGCGGCCCTCACGCCGCCCACGGTCAGGTTGGCGGCGTTCGCACCGCCGCCCGCGCGGGCGGCGCCGGCCGCCGCCAGCCCGGCCTGGGCCGACGTGGTCGGCTCCGGCGTTGGCCCTGCCGCCGCTGTCTGTACCGGCGTGGTCGGCGTGCCCTGCGGCGCCTCCTCCCCCTCGGCCAGCACGACGGCGATCACGCTGCCGGCCTTCACCTCGTCGCCGGCCGCGGCGCGGATGCCCGCGAGCGTGCCCGAGGCGGGGGCGTCGAGCTCCATGGTGGCCTTGTCGGTCTCGACCTCCATGATCGGCTCGCCTTGCTCCACGTGCTCGCCGTCCCGCTTGAGCCAAGCGAGGAGGACCGCGGTGTCCTGGTTCATCCCCAGGACCGGCATGATCACGTCCTTGGCCATGGCTCCCTCTCTGGCCTCCCGGCCGGCCCCTGCGCCGCCCTCAGCCCTTGCCGTCCAGGGCGGCGGCGCCGGCGTCCGCGACGGGCATGCGCGGGGCTCCCGGCACGCCCGGCTTGCCGTTCGGGAACACGCGCGCGTTGTTGTAGTTGCTCTCGGTCTCGCGGATGCCCGGCAGGTCGCCGAGGGCCGTGTAGTACTTGGGCCCCGCAACCATCAGCTCCTCGGCGGGGAAGCGGCTGATGATCTCGCAGCCGTCGCTGGTGACCACCAGCTCCTCCTCGATGCGGGCGGCGGACCAGCCGTCGGAGGCGGGCCAGAACGTCTCGAGCGCGAAGACCATGCCCTCCTCGATCACCTCGGGGTGGTCGAAGGAGAACAGCCGGCTGAAGATCGGCTTCTCCCAGATGTTGAGGCCCAGACCGTGGCCGTACTGCAGGGCGAAGGCGAGCTCCTCGTCGGGGAAGCCGAACTCCTCGGCCTTGGGCCACACCTGCACCACCTCGGCGGTGGTGACGCCAGGCTTGATCAGGCTGATGGCGTGGTCGAGCAGGTCGCGGCACTTGGCGTAGGCGTCGACCTGTGCCTGGCTGGCGCTGCCTACCGCGAAGGTGCGGTAGTAGCAGGTGCGGTAGCCCATGTAGCTCTGCAGGATGTCGAAGTAGGCAGGGTCGCCGGGACGCAGCATGCGGTCCGAGGCGACGTGCGGGTGCGGGTTGCAGCGCTCGCCGCTGATGGCATTGACGCCCTCGACCATCTCGCTGCCGTGGCGGTAGAGGAAGTCGCTCACCAGCCCCACCAGATCGTTCTCGCGCACGCCGGGACGCAGCTTCTCGTAGAGCTGATCGTAGGCGGCGTCGACCATGCCGGCGGCGTGGGTGAGCAGCATGATCTCGTCCTCGGTCTTGATCTTGCGGGCCTCGAGCATCATCTGCTGCCCGTCGATGACGGTGATGCCCGCCTTCTGCAGGGCGAACAGCACCGGCGGCTCGACGATGTCGATGGCCACCGGCTCGCCGGCGAGCCCGCGCTCCTCGAGCTCGTCCTTGACCCAGCGCGCCACCTTCTCGGCGCGCCCCATCTGCGGGCTGATGGTGCCGCGCAGCATCGACACGCCCGGGCGCGAGCGCTCGGCTCCGTCGAGCCAGGGCGCGTAGAGCTGGTGGTGCTTGGCTGCCGAGCCGAAGTCCCAGAGGATCGGCTCGTCGCCCTGGGGGAGCAGCGTGAAGCGCGCCACCTTGTCCTGGGCCCAGGTGCCGATGTGGGTGCTGGTGATGTAGCGGACGTTGTTCATGTCGAAGCACAGCAGCGCGCCGGCCTCCGAGCCCGCCAGCACCTTCTTGATGCGCGCCAGACGCTCTCGCCTCAGGCGCTCGAAGTTGATGCGCTCCTCCCAGTCGACCGCCATGACGCCGTGTGTGTGAATGGCCATGCAGATCAGCCTCCTCGTTGCGTGCCGCCGCCGCTCCGCGCGGGCGGACGCGCCCGGCGGCCGGCGACCGCATTCAAGCGGCGCCGCACATCTCCCGCGCCAGCGCGGCGAGCCGCTTGGGGGTGGGCACCGTCAGGTCCTCCAGTGGCGGGGAGAAGGGGACGGGCACGTCCATCGCCCCCATGCGCTTGACGGGAGCGTCCAGGTGGTAGAACGCGCCGTCGGCGACGACGGCGGCCAGCTCGGCGCTGACGCCGAAGCTCTGGTGCCCCTCGTCGACGATCACTACGCGGCTGGTCTTGCGGGCGCTGGCCACCAGCGCGTCCACGTCGAGCGGCACCATGGTGCGGGGGTCGACCACCTCCGCCGAGATGCCGTGCGCCTCGAGCTGCTCGGCCGCCTCCAGGGCCGCGAAGACCATGCTGCTGGTGGCGATGAAGCTGATGTCGGTGCCCTCGCGCCTCACCACGGCCTGCCCCAGCGGGATGAGCAGCTCCCCGTCGGGGACCGGCCCCTTGTCCTGGAAGCTGAGCTTGTCCTCCAGGATCACCACCGGGTTGTCGTCGCGGATGGCCGTCTTCATCAGCCCCTTGGCGTCCTCCGGGGTGGCCGGCAGGGCCACCTTCAGGCCGGGGATGTGGCTGACCCAGGCGTGCAGGCTCTGGCTGTGCTGGGCGGCGCTGCGGCGTGTGGCGCCGAGGGTGGTGCGCAGCACCATCGGTACCTTGAGCTTGCCGCCCGACATGTAGTGGGTCTTGGCCGCCTGGTTGACGAGCTGGTCCATCACCAGCGTCAGGAAGTCGCCGAACATGAGGTCGACCACGGGGCGCATGCCGGTCATGGCGGCGCCCACGGCGAGGCCGGTGAAGCCGGCTTCGCTGATGGGCGTGTCCCGCACCCGCTCCGGACCGAACTCCTCCACCAGACCGGCGAGGACCTTGAAGGGGGTGCCGGCCTCGGCGACGTCCTCGCCGATGATGAAGACGCGCTCGTCGCGGCGCATCTCCTCTGCCAGGGCCTCGTTGACGGCCTGCGAGAAGGTGATGATGCGCGGCGGCTGGTGCGCGGTGCCGGCGCTGGCGCGGTCCGTCTCGGTGGCGGGGGAGCCGTCAGGCGAAGACATGCATGCTCACCTCGCCGTCGTCGGGGTAGGGCGCCTCGAGCCCGTAGGCGACGGCCACGTCCGCTTCCTCACGGACCTCGGCTTCCAGCCGCTCGAGCTCCTCGGCACTGGCGAGCCCGCGCTCCTGCAGCCACGTCGCGAAGATCGTGAGCGGGTCGCGCTCGCGCTTCCAGCGGGACTCCTCGTCCTCGGAGCGGTAGTAGTCGCGCTTGATGTCGCCGACGTGATGCCCGTAGTAGCGGTAGGTGTGCGCCAGCAGGAACCCCGGGCCGTCGCCGGCGCGTGCGCGCTCGACCAGCTCGCTGGCGGCGGCGTTCACCAGGGTGACGTCCTGCCCGTCGACCTCGGCGGTGTGGATGCCGAAGGCGCGTGGCCGGGCCAGGATGGCGCCTGCGGTGGTCTCCTCGAAGTGGGTGTACTCGTTGTAGAGGTTGTTCTCGCAAACGTACACCACCGGCAGCTTCCAGAGCTGCGCCATGTTCATCACCTCGTAGAGCAGCCCCTGCCCGAGCGCCCCCTCGCCGAAGAAGCACACCGACACCTGGGTGCTGCCGCGCATCCTGGCCGACAGCGCGGCGCCGGTGGCGATCCCTGCGGAGCCGCCGACGATGGCGTTGGCGCCGAGGTTCCCGTTCTCCTGATCGGCGATGTGCATGCTGCCGCCCTTGCCGCGGTTGTAGCCGGCCGCCTTGCCCAGCAGCTCGGCGAACATCAGGTCGAGGCGGGCGCCCTTGGCGATGCAGTGGCCGTGACCGCGATGCGTGCTGGTGATGGTGTCGTCTTGCCGGAGGGCGCTGCACACGCCCACCGCGACGGCCTCCTCGCCCGCGTACATATGGGTCAGGCCGGGCACCTTGGCCGTGAGGTAGAGCTCGTTGGCGCGCTCCTCGAACACCCGGATGCGCATCATCTGGCGATACATGTGCAGACAGGCGGCAGCGTCCACCTTGGCGGAGTCGCTTCCCGGCTTGGCCTTGCGGGCCCGCTTGCGCGGTGTGGACCTGCTCGCTGCGGGCGGGGGCGTCACGCGTTGCTCCTTCCCCTTGGAGCGGACTCCGTTCGGGCCTGCGGAGCGCGACTCAGGCGGCGCCACCGGCCGCCCCCTCGTCGTCGTTGCGCTCGCGTTCCACGATGCGGACGGCATGCAGGCCGTCCTGCCGTACCTGCGCCAGGTGAGCCAGCATGGCCGCCCTGGCGCCTTCGGCGTCGCCGGCTTCGACCGCCGCGAGAATGTCGCGGTGGTGCCGCTGACCGCGGGTCGGTCCGCCGGTCACCTGGAATATCTGCGCACGCATCTCCTGCAGAAGGTCGACGACCGAGTCCAAGAGGCGCGGGATGAAATGATTCTGGGTGGCGACGGCCAACGCGATGTGGAAGCGGTTGTCGGCCTCGATGAAGCCCTGGGCATCGCCCAGCGCGGCGTCCATCTCGCGGATGGCGGCTCGCAGAGCGGCGAGATCCTCCTCGTTGTGCCGCAAGGCTGCGGCGGCGGCGATGTCCGGCTCGAGCAGCTCGCGCACCTCGACCATCTCACCCGCCCGCCGCTCCTCGGAGGCGAAGCCCATCATCAGCCGGAGCGACTCCTTGAGCGCATCGGCGGTGCTGTCGACGACGAACGTGCCCTGGCCGCGTCGGACCTCCACCAGGCCGTTCTGGATGAGCGTCTTCACGGCCTCGCGGATGACGGTACGACTGACGCCGAAGCGCTCCCCGAGGCTGCGCTCGTTGGGGAGCTGGTCTCCGCTCTTCAACTCGCCGGCGAGGATCTGCTGCCGGACCCGCTCCACGACCTGCTCGTAGAGCTTGCGGTGTTGTAGCACGTCCGTCATACCTGTAATCCCATGCAATCTGTGAATGAATTTGCGTAAGGTATGATGGTCATACCTCCAAGGGAACGGTCCGAAGGTAGCACGCCGTGCTGAACGGTGTCAAGGAGCCAGGCAGGCACCGGGGTTTGACACGCGTAGCCGCTTGTGCTACGGTCACGAGTACGTTCACAACCGAGTTCCCTGAGTTGCGCCGCCCGCCTTGCGATGGCCCCCGAGAGCGCGCCCCGAGGACGAGCGGACTCCGCGAAAGGGGTGGTCAGCCGTGCCGAATTCATTAGTGTCGAATGGGTGGTATGATGAGCATACCACTAATACTTATCGACTGCGGCTGACCGCGCGAGCGTTGTCGACGCCGGGCCGGTCGCCGTGCAGGTGACAGGTCGCTGGTCGGGCCTTCGGGCCGCGCTGACCGGGAGCTTCAAGCACCAGGGCATCCTCTACGCCTTCATCCTGTTCCTGGCGGGTGTTGCGGTGGCGTACCCGACGGTGCTCTCCATCGGCAACGTGCTGACGGTCGTGCAGCAGGTCTCGGTCATCGGCGTCATGGCGCTCGGCGTCACGTTCGTCGTGATCGCCGGCCAGCTCGACCTGTCCGTGGGATCGCTGCTCTCTCTCACGACCGTGATGGTGGTCGGCCTGCACGACCAGGTGGGGCCCCTGCCGGCGATACTCATCATGTTCGCAGCGGCGGCCCTCGTCGGGGCCTTCAACGGCTTCCTGGTCGGTTTCCTGAAGCTGAACTCGCTGATCGTCACGCTGGGCATGCTGTCGGCGCTTCAGGGGATCACGTTCCTGTACTCCGGCGGGAACAACGTCAACATCCAGGACCCGAATCAGACCTGGTTCAAGGTCTTCGGCCGGGCCTTTGTGCTGCACGTGCCGGTGCCCATGATCATCTTTCTTGGGCTCGCGGTTGTCCTCGGGGTGCTACTTCACCGAACGGGGTACGGGCGCAGGGTGTTCGCGGTCGGCGGCAACCCGACCGCGAGCTCGTACTCCGGCGTGCGGTCCAGCCGCATCGTCTTCACCACGTTCATGATCTCCGCGCTGTGCACCGGCGTGGCGGCCGTCATTCTCGGCTCGCGCGTGATGGGCTCTCAGAATACGGTGGGCCAAGGCTACGAGCTGCAGGTGCTCGCCGCCATCATCCTGGGAGGCACCAGCCTCCTCGGCGGGGCCGGCAGCATGTTCAAGACCGTCATCGGCGTGCTGATCCTCGGCTTCATCCAGAACGCCTTGCTTCTTCTCGGCTTCGCCTACTACGTGCAGTGGCTCGTGACCTGGTTCGTCATCATCGTCGCGGTCTGGTTCGACGTGGCCTCCAAGCGAGGCAGGTTGTGGGCATGAGCGCGGTCTCGGAAGGGACGAACGCCGCGGACGTCGTGTCGGCGAGGCGGGTGACGGTGAGGACCGTGGCGGGCTCGGCGCTCAGAGGCGCGCGGCGCCAGCCGGTGTGGTTCCTCGTGGTCGGCTGCGTGCTGTTCTTCGGTCTGGCGAGCCCCTACTTCCTGACGGCCGGGAACCTGGGTAACGTGCTGGTGCAGAGCTCCTTCATCGGCTTCCTGGCGGTCGGCATGACGTTCATCATGATCGACGGCAACATCGACCTCACCGTGGGCGCCACGCTCGCCCTGGCCGCTGCCCTCGCCGTCGGTCTGCAGCAGGCCGGCGCGCCTCCGCTGGTCGGCGTGGTGGCGGGCCTGGCGGCGGGGGCCGCGCTCGGCACCGTGAACGGTCTGGCCGTGGTGCTCACTGGCGTCGACTCGTTCATCGTGACGCTCGGCGGCCTCATCGGCATCCGCGGGCTGGTGTTCGTCTACACGCGGGAGCAGTCGATGCTCACGATGAACGGCGCCTACACCGGGTTCGGGTCGCTGGCCGTAGGGCCCGTTCCGGTGATCGGGATCCTCTTCCTGCTGTTCGTGTTCGTCGGGCAGTGGGTGTTGCGGCGCACCGTCCACGGCCGCAACGGCTACGCAGTGGGCGGCAACCGCGATGCTGCCACCAATGCCGGCATCCATGTCGGCAGGCACATGTTCCTGAACTTCCTGCTCATGGGCCTCCTGGCCGCCTTTGCCGGCATCATGCTGTCCACCCAGATGGGCTCGGCGACGCCGAACCTGGGGACGAACTACGAGCTGTGGGCGATCATCTCCGTCGTTCTCGGCGGCACCAAGCTCCAGGGCGGCTCGGGCAGCCTGTGGGGGACCCTCGGCGGCGTGCTCGCCATCGGCGTCCTGCGCAACGGCATGAACCTCCTGAACGTTGCCCCCTTCTATGTGTACGTCGTGCTTGGCTTCGTGCTCATCGCGACGCTCTTCATCGACAAGTTCGGACGGCGTTGAGGGCCGGCCGAGGGAAAGGAGGCGCGAAGACAGAAGACAGAGGACAGAACCGGGTGCGCGGGGCCTTGACGCTCGAGAGGCGTCTCCGGGACCTCGGCAACGTTACCGTCGGAATGACGCGCGAGGAGAGAACGACATGAGACGACTGATTGTGACGCTGGTGGCCGTGGCGGTCGCGGGACTGGGCGCGGCGGTGTTCGCCCAACAGACGCCATCGTGGCTGACCACGCCGTTGAAGAAGCCGCTGAGCCAGGTCCTGATCGGGATCACCCAGAGCAATGTGGGTACCGACAGCTACGAGACAACCTACCAGAAGGCGTTCGAAGCCTATGCCAAGCAGCTCGGGGTCAAGACGATCGTCCTGGACGCGCACGGTGATCCGGCGCAGCAGGTCAACCAGATCCAGGACCTCATGACGCGACACGTCGACGTCATGATCGTGTGGCCGACGAACGCCAAGGCCGCCTGCCCGCCCGTGATCAAGGCGCACGATGCCGGCATCCCGGTCGTCATCACGAACTCGAAGATCGATTCGTCCTGCGTCAGTGCCACGGTGTCGTTCTCCGGCCCCGACACCCTCAAGGAGGGCGAGGTCGCCGGCCAGATCATGCTTCAGGGGCTCCCCAACGGCGGCAACATCGTCATCGTCGATGGCAAGCCCGGTTACACCACCGCGATCCGGCGTCACAACGGCTTCATGGACGTCATCAAGGGTCACAGCGACATCCACGTCCTCGATTCTCAGCCGGCCGACTGGAACCGCGCCAAGGCGCAGTCGGTGATGGAGGACTTCATCACCAAGTACGGCAACAAGATCGACGGCGTCTACGCCGCCGACGACAACATGGGCGCGGGTGCGCTCAATGCGATTCAGGCTGCGAAGAATGCGGGCCGGCTCGATGCCAACAAGAAGATCATCCTGGTCGGCGCGACCAACTTCGCCGTCGGCTACGACGCCATGAAGAAGGGCCTGTACTACGGCTCCGTGGTGCAGTCTCCCGTCACCGACGCTCGTAACGCTTTGAAGGTGGCCGTGCAGGTTGCCGAAGGCATGAGCGTTCCGCAGAACGACTACATCGACACGCCGCCGATCACGCAGGCGAACATGAGCAAGTACTCGAGGCCGGTGTTCTAGACCTCGCAGCTTTCGTGTCGGGGTCGCGCGCAGCGCGCGACCTCGACACGCTCCCGCAGCGCGGGCGAGAGGGTGCGCATGGCGAGGCCAACCGACCGACCCACGGCGCCGACGGCGCCAGTCGAGGATGGGCGACAGCCGATCCTGAAGGTGCGCGACATCACGAAGCGCTTCCCGGGCGTGCTCGCCCTCGACCGCGTGAGCTTCGACGTGTACCCGGGAGAGGTGCACGCCCTGATCGGTGAGAACGGTGCCGGCAAGTCGACGTTGATGAAGGTCCTGGCCGGCAAGTACCGCCCCGACTCCGGGGAGATGCTGTTCCAGGGCGACTCCGTCACGTTCCACAGCCCGTTCGACGCTAGGATCAAGGGGATCCTGCTCATCCATCAGGAGCTCTCGCTGGTGCCGGAGCTGTCGGTGGCCGAGAACGTCTTCCTGGGTAGCCTTCCCGTCTCGCGTGCGAGCCACGTCGACTGGAAGCTCATGTTCGAGCGGGTGGACGTGATCCTCAAGGAGCTGAAGTGCGGCTTCGAGCCAACGACCCGCGTCGGCGACCTGTCGATCGCCCAACAACAGATGGTGGAGATCGCGCGGGCCCTGGCGTTCCGGTCGACCGTGGTGATCTTCGACGAGCCGACGGCGTCGCTCACGGACCACGAGCAGCGGGTGCTGTTCGAAAGCATCGAACGGCTGCGCGAGGACAATGTGGCGATCATCTACATCTCGCACCGGATGAGCGAGATCTTCGAGATCGCCAATCGCATCACGGTGCTCCGCGATGGTCAGGTCCGCGGCACCTTGCCGACGGCGGAGACCGATGAGGACCAGGTGACGCAGCTCATGATCGGCCGGGCCCTCAGCGACTACTACGAGAAGGGCGAGCGCCGCCTCGGCGAGGAGGTGCTGCGCGTCGAGAATCTTACGTGCAAGGGTGTCTATGAAGACGTCAGCTTCACGCTACGCGCAGGCGAGGTGCTGGGTTTCTACGGGCTCATCGGTGCCGGACGCTCCGAGATCGCCGAGACGCTGTTCGGGATGCGCAAGGCAGACAGCGGCACCGTCTACTTCAAGGGCAAACCCGTTGCCATCGGCAACTCGGGCGACGCGGTCCAGCTGGGCATCGCACTGGTGCCCGAGAACCGCAAGGAGCAGGGCCTGGTCCTGGCCATGAGCGGCCGCGAGAACATGACATTGCCACAGATCGACCGGCTCCAGTCGTGGGGCTTCATGCGGCGGCACGCGGAACAGGCGATCTTCCACCGATACCGGGAGGCCCTTGCGATCAGCACGACCGGGCCGCACCAGCGCGTCGAGACGCTCAGCGGCGGCAACCAGCAGAAGGTCGTCATCGGCAAGTGGCTCAGTACCGAGCCGGTCCTGCTGATCCTCGACGAGCCCACGCGCGGGATCGACGTCGGTTCGAAGTCCGAGATCCACAAGCTCATCGGCGAGCTGGCCGAGCAAGGCTACGCGGTGGTGGTCATCTCCTCGGAGATGCCGGAGATCATCGGCGTGAGCCACCGGATCGTGACGATGTACAGCGGTCGGGTCACCGGCGAGTTCCGCGGCGATGAGATCACCGAGAACAACCTCATCGTGGCCGTCTCCGGCCTCGAGGCATGATCCCGACACGCGGCCGGGGCACGGCCGAGCCGGTCGCGGGCCCGACCGGTGAACGGCCGCGCGCGCCGGCAGCCTGATGCATGCCCTTGCGCTGTGCGGCGGCTGGGAGGGCCACGCGCCCGGTGCCTTCACCGACTGGCTGGAGGCGCTGCTGGCCGAAGAGGGGGCCTCGCTCACCGTGGCCGACTCTCTCGACGTCCTGGACGACGCGGCCGGCGTCGCGTGGGCCGACCTGATCGTTCCCTTGTGGTCGAGCATGGGGAGCCGCCACGACCGGTCGCTCGGCGACCTGACGCCCACACAGGAACGGCACTTGCTCGAGACGGTGCGAAGGGGCGCCGGCATCGCCGGTTGGCACGGTCACATGGGCGACGCGTTCCGCGACCACCCCAGCTACCACTTCATGATCGGCGGGCAGTTCGTGGCACACCCGCCGGGCTGGCCGGACAACCCGGTGCCCTCCGACGACTTCGTGGACTACCGCGTGCACATAGCGGCGCCCGACGATCCCGTGGTCGCGGGGCTGGACGATTTCGAGATGCATGGCGAGCAGTACTACATGCTGGTCGATCCCGGCAACCGGGTCCTGGCGACCACCACCTTCGGTGGCGAGCACCTGCCGTGGATCGAGGGCACGGTCATGCCGGTGGCGTGGAAGCGTCGCTGGGGGGAGGGCCGGGTCTTCTACTGCTCGCTCGGGCACAGCCTCGACGAGTTCGACATCCCACAGGTGAGGACCATGCTGCGGCGCGGCCTGCTGTGGGCGGCACGTTCCCGGTCAGGCTAGGCTGGAGGGCCGGCCACGTCGACGCGGGTCTCGCTCCCTGGCGGGCGCGCCTCGAAGCTTCTCGGCGAGGCGCCCGCCGGAGGCGCCGACCGGCGTGCGCCCGGCCGGTCCGAGGGTGCGACCTACACCAGCACCATGCCGCCGTCGATCATGATGATCTGGCCGGTCATGTAGTCGGATTCCGGGCTCGCCAGGAAGGTCGTGGTGCCGATGATGTCGGCGGGCGTTGCAGGGCGCCCCTTGAGGATGTTGGCGGAGAAGTTCTTCATGGCCTCGCCCTTCTTCTGCGCGACGCCGAGCTCCACGAGCTGCTCGTCGAGCGTCTCCCACAGCGGTGTGTCGACCACGCCCGGGCCGAAGCCGTTGACGGTGATGCCATGGGGCGCGAGTTCGCGCGCACCCATCTGCGTGAGCGCAACCACGCCGAACTTGCTGACGCTGTAGGGGGCGACGTTGGGATCGAGCCCTTGCCGTCCCACGATGGACGTGGTGTTGATGATCTTGCCGCCGAACTCGCCGTTACGGCCCTGCTTGATCATCTGCTTGGCTGCTTCCTGCATGCCGATGAGGACGCCCAGGGCATTCACATCCATGATGAAGTGCCAGTTGTCCTCCGTCGTCTCGAGGAACTTCTGGGGTCGGTTGACGCCGGCGTTGTTGAAGATGACGTCGAGGCGGCCGAAGGCATCCACCGTCGCGTCGATGGCAGCTTTGACCTGGTCGCGCTTGCGAACGTCCACGGCTACGGCGGTGGCCCTTCCGCCGGAGGTCGAGGCAGCGTGCTCGGCTGCCGATCTGGCTTTGTCGCCGTCGAGATCGGCGAACATGACGGAGGCCCCCTCTTCGACGAGCTTGGTGGCGGCAGCGCGCCCCATGCCTTGCGCCGCCCCCGTGACGATGATGGCCCTGCCGTCAACTCTACCCATGTCTCGCTGCTCCTTCCCGAACGGCTACGTTCGTCCCGGGCCTCGCCCGGCTCGGTCTCGCTCCCCATCCTCCTCGTGGGCGCCTTGCCCGCGACCGCGACTCGAAGGGGTGTCGTGGGCTGTGGCGCCTTTGCCCGGAGGCGAAGCGCGGGCCCGTCTCAGGGCGGCGCGGCCGTGGACCGACGCATCCTGTCTGGCAGGTCCCTCGCCGCTCGGCCCGTACCGGATGCCCTGAGCGCGGCGGCGGACGCCGTGGCACTCTACGACCTGCAGGAGGATGCCGCGTCGGCGTGGCACGATGGTCACGATGCAAACCCATGCACAGAGTGAAATCTGTTGCAGGAGGTATGATGATCATACCTCTTAGGAATGGTGTGAACGTAGCACGCCTCACGAGGCATTGTCAAGAAACCGGCCGCTCGGACGGTTTGACGCTTCCCTTCAAGTGTGGTAGCGTTACATGCGTCCTGGATTAGCTTCTGAATGGGTTGTCGACGGTGTTGTCCGGGCGCTGGCGAAGCCGCAATCGAGGGGTTGTCGAGGGGCTCAGCGCTCTACACACAGACGGCCGGAGGTGTCCCAGCATTCGCGAGGTATGACCATCACACCACTAATACTTATCGACGCGGGCTCGGACGACGCGAACCCACGCGATCGGCGCCCCCGGGCGCCGGCCATGCCACCTCAAGCGGGGTGAAGGAGTGAACACTATGGCGAGACTAGGGTTCGTCGGACTCGGGGTGATGGGCGGGAGGGTCGCCAGGCGCCTCATCGAGGCCGGGCACCACGTGACCGGCTACAACCGCACGCGGTCGAAGGCGAGCTGGCTGCTGGATGCCGGCATGGCCTGGGCCGAGAGCCCCCGGGCGGTGGCGGAGGCCGCCGACGTGGTGTTCAGCATGGTCACCAACACCGCGGCGCTGGAGGCGGTCACCGACGGCAGCGAAGGCGTCCTGGCGGGTTTGGGCCCGGGCAAGACCTACGTCGACATGAGCACCGTCAGCCCGGCGTTCAGCCGGGCGCTGGCGGAGAAGGCGAGGGCCAGGGGCGCCCGCATGCTCGACGCGCCCGTGTCGGGCAGCGTGGAGACGCTCGAGCAGGGCAGGCTCACCTTCATGGTCGGCGGCGACAGGTCGGACTTCGAGGCCGTCGAGCCCATCCTCCTCGACATCGGCCCCAAGGCCACCTTCGTCGGCGCCAACGGCCTGGCCGTCACCATGAAGATCGCCACCAACCTCAGCCTGGCGGTCCAGATGCTGGCGTTCAGCGAGGGGCTGCTGCTCGCCGAGCGCAGCGGCATCGCCCGGGAGATCGCCGCCGAAGTGCTGCTGAACAGCGTCATCGCCTCGCCGATGGTCAAGTACCGCGGCCCGTTCGTGCTGGCGATGCCGGACGAGGCGTGGTTCGACGTCAACATGATGCAGAAGGACATGAACCTGGCGCTGGAACTCGGCCGCCAGGTCGACGTGCCGCTGCCCACCACCGCCGTGACCAACGAGATGCTCACGGCGGCGCGGGGGCTCGGGCTGGACAAGCAGGACTTCGCGGTGGTGTTCGAGGTGCTCGAGAGGCTGTCGGCGAGGGGCGGGGCGTCGTGAGCGCCGAGCGCCTCCGCGGCGAGTCGAACGGTCGCTCGGCGCCGGCGGCCGGCGGTGACGCGCGTCTGGGCGAGTTCGGATGCTTCGTCGCGGGGCAGTGGGTGCAGACCGGCGATCGCCTGGAGGTGCGCAGCCCGTACGACGGCGAGCCGGTCGCGGTGGTGCACCGCGCCGGCCGCGAGCAGATAGAGGGTGCCATCGAGCGGGCCGCGAGCGCTTTCGAGACCACCCGCCGCATGCCGGTGTGGCAGCGGGCCGAGGCGTTGATGGCCGTCAGCCGGGGGGTGCGCGAGCGCCGCGAGGATCTCGCCCTGACCATGGCGCTGGAGGCCGGCAAGCCCGTCGGGGCCGCCCGCGGCGAGGTCGACCGCGCCGCCTACACCTTCGCCGTCGCCGCAGAGGAGGCCAAGCGCATCTACGGCGAGATCGTGCCGCTCGACTGGATCCCCGGGCTCGAGGGGCGCGAGGCGCAGGTCCGGTTCGTGCCGCTGGGGCCCGTCGCCGGCATCAGCCCGTTCAACTACCCGCTCAACCTGGTAGCTCACAAGGTGGCGCCGGCGCTGGCCGCCGGCAACCCGATCGTGCTCCGGCCCGCCAGCCAGACGCCGCTGTCGGCGCTCAAGCTGGCCGACATCGTGCAGGGGACCGCCTTCCCCGAGGGCGCGCTGAGCGTGGTGCCGAGCACCACCGCGGCGGCGGCGCCGCTCGTCGAGGACGAACGCATCCGCCTGCTCACCTTCACCGGCAGCCCCGCCGTCGGTTGGGCCCTCAAGAGCCGGGCGGGCCGGAAGCGCGTCACCCTCGAGCTCGGCGGCAACGCCGGCGTGATCGTGCACCGCGACGCGGACCTCGCCTTCGCTGCCGAGCGGGTGGTGTGGGGCGGCTTCCAGTACGCCGGTCAGTCGTGCGTGTCGGTGCAGCGCGTGTACGTGCACGAGGATGTCTACGACGCCTTCAAGGCGCTGCTGGTGCCGGCGGTGGAGGCGCTGCGCGTGGGCGACCCGCTCGACGAGACGACGGACGTCGGACCGGTGATCGACGCCGGGGCCGCCGAGCGCATCGCGACCTGGCTGGACGAGGCCAGGGAGGGTGGCGCCCGGCTGCTCGCGGGAGGCGGGCACGACGGCAACCTGTGGCAGCCGACGTTGCTGGAGGACGTGCGCCCCGGCATGAAGGTGTGCAGCCAGGAGGTCTTCGCCCCGATGATCGGGCTATACCGCTACGGCGACATCGCCGAGGCGGTGCAGGCCGTGGACGACAGCGACTTCGGCCTGCAAGCGGGGCTCTTCACCAACGACTGGCGGGTCATCCGCGCGGCCTTCGACGGCATCGAGGTGGGCGGTCTCAACGTCAACGACGTGTCCACCTTCCGCGTCGATCACATGCCCTACGGCGGGGTCAAGCAGTCCGGCTTCGGCCGTGAAGGGCTCCGCTACGCCATCCAGGAGATGAGCGAGATGAAGCTGCTGACGCTGAACCCCCGCTGAGGCGACGCCCGCCCCGCAGCGCCGGCTCCTCAGCACGCGCAACGTCCTGCTCGGACTGGCCGGCGCGGCGCTGGTGGCGGTGCTGCTCGGCACCACCATCATGCGCAACCGGGGCCACGCCTACGTCATCATTACCATCGCCTTCTTGTTCCTGATACAGGCGATCGGCCTCAACGCGCCGGGCTTCACCGGCGGCTCCGACGGCATCACCCTGCCGTTGCCCGGCTGGAGCCTGGAGATCGGCACCATGCCGTTCTACTACACCCTGCTGGGGCTGCTGCTGCCCGGCGACGCGGTCAGCGGCCCGGCGAGCAAGCGGGCCCTGGAGCTGCTCGACGAGCCGTCGATGGGCCTCGATCCCAGGACGCTCAAGACCGTGTGCGAGACGGTAGGCCGCATGCACCAGGGCGGTCGCGCCATCCTGCCGGTGGAGCAGAACGTTCGCGCCGGCCTGGGCACCGCCGGCCACGGTATCGTGCTGGAGAGCGGGCAGGTGCGGCTCGAGGGGTCGCACGACCAGGTGCTCGGCACCTCGCAGATCGGCAGGCTCTACCTCGGGGTGCAGATCGAGGGGAGCTAGCGACCCGAACGCAACTTGTACTCGGTTCAACTTCGCCCGGCAGGCGCGTCGAGCCGGGCGATTACACTGGGGCACGATCGTTCAGGCTCGCAGAGGCGTCCGGCGCCGCAGGCGTGCCGGTTGCCGCCCGGGCTCCGGAGGGACCGCGTGCTGAGCACCCCTGAGAAACTCGTCTTCCTCGTCCTGGCGCTCGTCTCACTCGGTGCAGCCTATCTGGGCTTCGCGCGCGTGGTGCGCGTGATCCTGCGGGGCGGCGCCAGCAGCTTCCCGCGCCTCGACCGCTTGCCGGCGAGGGCGGGGCGCGCCATCCTGCGCTGGCTGTCGCAGCGCACGGTGTTCAAGCGCCGGCCGTGGGTGAGCGTGTTCCACGCCTTCATCTTCTACGGCTTCGTGCTCTACGTGCTCGTCAACCTCATCGACCTGCTGAACGGCTACCTGCCGCGTGCCTGGACCGCCGGGATCCGCCTTGGACCCGTCGGCGACGCCTACCGGCTGCTCGCGGACGTGCTCACGGTGCTGATCCTGGTGGGCATGGCGTTCATGCTGGTGCGGCGCTTCTGGCTGAGGGACCGGCGCTTGGCGCACAACGAGCGCACGCTCCTGCACGAGAAGGTGCGCTCGCGAGGCGTCCAGCGCGACAGCCTGATCGTCGGCTGGTTCATCTTGCTGCACGTGGGCTTCCGGCTCTTCGGCGAGACCTTCCTGCTGGCGTCGGAAGGGCACCGGGACGCCTTCCAGCCGGTGGCGAGCGCGCTGGCGGCCGCGGTCGGGTTCGGGCCGGGACGCATCTGGGGCTGGCACCTGGGGTGGTGGGTGGCGCTGAGCCTGATCCTGGCGTTCCTGCCGTACTTCCCGCGCTCGAAGCACCTGCACCTCATCGCCTCGGCGTTCAACTTCGCCGTGGAGCGCCGGCGCCAGGACGGGCGGCCGCTCTCCACCGGCGCGCTCGAGCCGATCCCCTTCGAGGACGAGACGCTGGAGCAGTACGGCGCCGCCAGGCTCGAGCACCTGCGCTACCCGCAACTCCTCGACGCCTACGCCTGCATCCAGTGCAACCGCTGCGCCAACGTGTGCCCCGCCAACCAGACCGGCAAGGCGCTCAGCCCGGCGGCGCTGGAGATCAACAAGCGTTACGAGCTCAACCAGATCGCCAACGGCTTCGCCGGCGGCGACGCCAGCCCTCGGCCGCTGATGGCGTTCGCGCTCTCCGAGGAGGCGCTCTGGGCCTGCACCACCTGCGGGGCGTGCATGGAGGTGTGCCCGGTGGGCTGCGAGCAGATGATCGACATCGTCGACATCCGCCGGGATCGCGTGATGATGGAGGGCGCCTTCCCCGGGGAGCTGCAGACTGCCTTCAGGGGCATGGAGCGCATGGGCAACCCCTGGGGCATCGGGCAGGACAAGCGCATGGAGTGGGCCGAGGGGCTGGACGTGCCCACCGTTGACCGGCGGCCGGACTTCGAGGTGCTCTACTGGGTGGGGTGCGCCGGCGCCTTCGATCCGGAGGCGCAGAAGACGGCCCGCGCCATGGTGCGCATCCTCGAGCAGGCGGGCGTCAACTACGCGGTGCTGGGCAAGGGGGAGACGTGCACCGGGGACCCGGCGCGGCGGGCAGGCAACGAGTACCTCTACTACCAGCTCGCCAGCGACAACGTGGCGGTGCTGAACGGCGCGCTCGCCTCCGAGGCCCTCGAGCAGGGCAGCGAGAAGCTGATCCTCACCACCTGCGCCCACTGCTTCAATGCGCTGCTCAACGACTACCCGCAGCTCGGCGGCACCTACCGGGTCGTGCACCACACGCAGCTCATCGAGCGCTTGATCGCCGAGCGGCGGCTGCCGCCGCTGGCGCTGGAGGGCGCGGTCACGTTCCACGACCCCTGCTATCTGGGGCGCCACAACGGCGAGTTCGATGCCCCGCGGGCGGTGTTGACGAGCGGCGGCCCGGGGCTCACGGAGATGCCGCGTAACCGGGAGCGGGCGCTGTGCTGCGGCGCCGGCGGCGCGCAGTACTGGAAGGAAGAGGAGGAGGGCCTCACCCGCGTGTCGGAGGCGCGCTTCCAGGAAGCCGAGGCGACCGGGGCCGGGGTGGTGGCGGCCGCCTGCCCGTTCTGCAAGTCGATGCTCGCGAGCACCGAGGCGGCCTCGCGCGAGGGCGCTCCGGAGGTGCTGGACGTGGCCCAGCTGGTCGCCAGGCAGCTCGACCGTACCCAGGCGCGCCTCGACGAGCCGGCGAGCGGCTGACCCGGCGCGGCGACGCGGGGGCGACGCCGCGGAAAGGCCGCGGAAACGCCGCGGAAACGCCGCGGGGTCGGCCCTGGAGTGGCATTGTCGGCAGGCCGTGAGCCACGACCCCGCGTATCATCAGTCCCGGACGCGCACGGCGGTTCCTGAGGGGGTCGGGACCGCGGGCGGCGAGCCGCACCAGCCGCGGCACGTCGCCCTCCGGCGTCTTGGGCGACGCATCGGGTGCCGTGCGCCTCTAGGAGGCCGATAGCCGTGTCCGCCGAGCCGGCGTTCCAGCCGGGCCAACTCAGCGCCGACGTCCTGTTCCGCGACCATCCCCTGCCGATGTGGCTGGTGGACGTGTCGAGCCTGCGCTTGCTCGACGTCAACGAGGCGGCACTGGCGACCTACCGCAGCGAGCGTGCGAGCTTCCTGGCGAGCACCCTCCCGGAGCTCTGGGTCGGCACGCCGCCGCGGCTCACCGCGGCCACCGTGGACCCCGAGGTGCTGGCGCGGACGGTTCGCGGCCGCGCCCTCCACCGGCGCGGGGACGGCACGCCCCTGGTAGTGCGGCTCGAGGCAAGGACGGTCGGGGACGGGGGCCGGACGGCGCTGCTGGTCAGCGCGCAGGCCGATGCCGGGGAGGACGCGGCGGACGGCGAGCCGGCCTTGCTGGAGACGTTGCTGGAGATGGGGCAGGAGGGCGTGCTGGTGCTCGACGCCGAGCGGCGTATCGTCCGTGCCAACGGCCGTGCGGAGGTGCTGCTCGGCGTCCAGGAGGGACGGCTCCAGGGGGTCGAGGCGGAGACCCTGTTCGCCGCCGACGACACCCTCACGCCCGCGCTACTGCGATCGGCGGACGGCCAGGCGCTGCGAGCCGAGGTGACGCTTCAGCGCCTCGACGGCGGCCGTGTGCCGGCCGAGGTGGTGATTCGCCCGCTCCCCGCCGGCGGTGCGGCGGTACTGCTCAGCGACGTGACCATGAAGCGCACCGCGGAGCGCTCGCTGGCGCGTAGCGAGCGGCACTTCCGCGCGCTCATCCAGCACTCCAACGACGTCATCGTGGTGCTCGATGCCCATGGCCGGCTGGTCTACCAGTCGCCCTCGGCCAGCCTGCTGGGGGTCGACGGCGCCGCCGGGCAGGGCGTCGACCTCAGCAAGGGGATCCATCCCCGCGACCGCCGAGCGGTCCAGGAGGCGCTCAGCCGGCTGGTGGACGAGGGCGGCTTGCAGACGACCACCTTCCGCTTCCGGGCGGCCGGCGGCTGGCGCTGGCTGGAGGTGGTAGCCAGCAACCGGCTGGAGGACCCGGACGTCGAGGGCCTGGTGCTGAACGTTCGCGACGTGAGCGAGCGGGTGGAGGCCGAGCGGCGGTTGCGCGAGAGCGAGGCCACCTACCGGGCGCTGTTCGAGAAGGGGATGGAAGGCGTGGTGCTGATCGAGCCGGACCGCCGCGTCCGGGTGGCCAGCGGGCCGGCGCTGCGCCTGCTCGACTACGCGCCGCGCGAGCTGTTCGGCCGCGAGGGCTCGAGCCTGGTGCATGCCGACGACCGCGACGCCTTCCTGGACGTCCTCGACCTGGTGGAGGCCAGGGCCGGCTCGAGCGAGTCGGTGCGCTTCCGGCTACGGGCGCCCGGCGGCGGCTGGCGCTGGCTGGAGGGGGTCGTCACCAACCTTGAGGACGACGCCGACGTGGGCGCCATCGTGCTCAACTTCCGCGACATCACCGAGCGCGTACGGGCCATGGAGCGCATCTCCGACCTCAACGCCGAGCTCCGGCGGAGGGTCGCTCACCTGCAGAGCCTTAGGCGCATCGACATGGCCATCACCAACAGCGTCGACGTGCGCCTGGTGCTGGACATCTTCGTCGACCAGGTGCTCACCGACCTCGAGGTGGACGCCGTGGCGGTGCTGCTCTTCGACGAGGTGGCGGCGGAGCTCACGCCGTTCGGCGGGCGCGGCTTCGACGGCGAGCTGGAGGCGAACCTGCGCACCCGGCTGGGGGCCGGGCCGGCAGGGCGCGCGGCACTGGAGCAGCGCACCGTCTACATCCCCGACCTGAGGGCCGAGGACGACGACGGCCGGCGGGAGCGCGGCGCCGCGGTGTCGGCGGAGCGGCAGGAGGGGTTCGTCAGCTACCTGGCGGTGCCGCTGCTGGCCAAGGGGCAGCTCCAGGGGGTGCTGGAGCTGTACGCCCGCGAGCGGCTCGAGCCGGGCGACGAGTGGCTCGAGTTCCTCGAGACGTATGCCGACCAGGGTGCCATTGCCATCGAGAACTCGCAGCTGCTGCGCTCGCTTGAGCGGAGCAACGTGGAGCTGCAGCGCGCCTACGACCGCACCATCGAGGGCTGGGCGTTCGCGCTCGACCTCAAGGACGAGGAGACGGCGGGGCACAGCAAGCGCGTGACCGACATGGCGGTGCGCCTGGCGCGCCACCTCGGCATGGGCCAGGAGGAGCTGGTGCACCTCCAGCGCGGAGCCCTGCTCCACGACATCGGCAAGATGGGCATCCCCGACAGCATCCTGCTGAAGGGCGAGGAGCTGACCGAGGAGGAGTACGAGCTCATGAAGCGACACCCGGTGTACGCCTACGAGCTGCTCTCCCCGATCGAGTTCCTGCGGCCGGCGCTGGACATCCCCTACTGCCACCACGAGCGCTGGGACGGCGGGGGCTACCCGCGCGGCCTCGGCGGCGAGGAGA
>Ga0315540_10000539_pt1 | contig 21691 bp, 20 predicted proteins | sample SalMarSW160110MG_FD_203677 | JGI IMG/M metagenome (GOLD analysis project Ga0315540, IMG submission 203677) | Salt marsh sediment microbial communities from the Plum Island Ecosystem LTER, Massachusetts, United States - Salt Marsh Sediment SW1601-10 ...
CATCGTTCGGTCGGTGGCATGCGTGCGTCGATCTATAACGCGATGCCCTTCGAAGGTGTACAGCGCCTGGTCGCGTACATGAAGGAATTCGAAGCGCGGCATGGCTAAGTATGCTGCGCGCAAGACCGAGATTCTGGTCCTGAATCAGATCTCGCCGGCGGGACTTAAGCAATTTCCGGCGGAAAGCTACGCTACCGTCAAGGAGTCGAAGTCTCCCGATGCGATTCTGCTTCGCTCCCATGATCTGCACGGTTATGCATTCGGCCCGAATCTGAAGGCGGTCGGGCGCGCCGGCGCCGGCGTCAACAATATTCCGGTGGGCGAGCTCTCGGCGCGCGGTGTACCCGTGTTCAACGCGCCGGGGGCGAACGCGAATGCGGTGAAGGAACTCGTGCTCGCCGGAATGCTGCTGGCCGCGCGCAACCTTGCGCCCGCACTGGAATTCGTGCGCGCGCTCGATCCGCGCGCGGCGGACCTTGAACGTGCGGTCGAGGATGGCAAGAAGCAATTCGCCGGTGTGGAGCTGCCCGGACATACCTTGGGTGTGATCGGCCTCGGCAAGATCGGCAGCATGGTGGCGGATGCGGCGATCCGCCTCGGGATGCACGTGCTTGGCTATGACCCGGAAATCACGGTAGACGCGGCGTGGGGGCTGCCGTCTGCAGTGCGCCGGGCGGGCTCCATCGACGAGGTCCTGCGCGCGAGTCACTTCGTCACGCTGCATGTGCCGTTGCTCGAGACCACCCGTAACATGGTCGGTGCGTACAACATCGAACTGCTGCGGGCGGGTGCGGTCCTGCTCAACTTCTCGCGCGAGGGTGTGGTCGAGAATTCCGCGGTGCTCAAGGCGCTGGGCGCGCATCGGCTGAAGTACTACGTGAGTGATTTTCCGGCGACCGAATTGCTTGGCAAGCCCGGCGTCGTGGCGCTGCCGCATCTCGGCGCTTCGACCCGCGAAGCGGAGGAGAACAGCGCGGTGATGGTGGCGAACCAGCTGCGCGACTACCTGGAGGACGGGATCTTGCGCAACGCGGTCAATTTCCCCGAGGCGACGATGGCGCGCGAATCGCCCTTCCGCCTCGCGATCGCGAATACGAATGTCCCGGACATGCTGGCGCGAATCTCCCATGTTCTGGGCAAGAGCGGAATCAACATTCACAACATGCTGAACAAGTCGCGGGCGAACATGGCGTATACGCTGGTCGATATCGATAGCGATGTCCCGCAGCGGACGCTAGAAGAACTGCGCCAGATCGACGGCGTGCTCGGGGTGCGCTATCTTCCCAAAAGGGAAGACTAAAGTAGCCGGGCCTGCGGCAAGCAATTCGGACGGAGAAGAGGAAGCAGTGGGGGAAATCGAGAAACTCCGCGGCGAGATCGACGCAATCGACGACCAACTGCTTGCGCTCGTCAATCGGCGGGCGGACCTGGCGCGCCGCATCGGCGAGCTGAAGGCGGGCGGCGGCGCCTACCGGCCCGAACGGGAGGCGGAGATCCTGCGACGCGTCGTGCAGGCCAATCCCGGGCCGCTTTCGGGGGAGCGCGTGTCAGCCGTGTTCCGCGAAGTGATTTCGGGCTGTAGGGGAATGGAAACCGCGATCCGCGTCGCGTACCTGGGGCCGGAAGGAACCTTCAGCGAGCAGGCGATGAGGAGGCAGTTCGGCCAGGCCGCGCAGGGCCTGCCGGGCGTGTCGGTGGACGAGGTGTTCCGCCAGTGCGAATCCGGCGCCGCGCAGTTCGCCGTCGTGCCGGTCGAGAATTCGACCGAGGGCGCCGTCGGGCGTACGCTCGATCTGCTGCTGCTCACGCCGCTCAGAATCTGCGGCGAGGTCGAGTTGCGGGTGCAGCAGAACCTGATGTCGCGCGCGGCCGACCTGAAATCGATCCGGCGCGTGTACTCGCACGCGCAGTCGCTCGCACAATGCAATGCGTGGCTCAACCAGAACTTGCCGAACGCGGAGCGCGTTCCCGTGGCATCTAACGGCGAGGCTGCGCGACGCGCCGCGGAGGAAGGCGACGCCGCGGCGATCGCCGGGACCGGAGCGTCGGAACGCTACCGCTTGAATCTGCTCGCGCGCTCGATCGAGGACGATCCGAGCAATACCACGCGCTTCCTGGTGCTCGGCACGCTCGATTGCGCGCCGAGCGGCAACGACCGCACCGCTATGGTGATGTCGGCCGAGAACAAGCCCGGCGCCGTTCACGCGCTGTTATCGCCGCTCGCCGCGAACGGCGTCAGCATGACGCGAATCGAATCGCGCCCGTCGCGCGCGATGCGCGACGCGCTTTGGGCGTACGTCTTTTTCATCGATGTTCAGGGCCACCAGAAGGACGAGCGTGTCGCGGCGGCGCTTGCCGAGCTGCGTCGGCAGGCGCCGTTCCTGAAGGTGCTGGGTTCCTATCCCGCAGCGGTCGCGTAGCGGTACATCAGCCATGGGTGCTTTACCGATGAAAATGGATCTTTGCGAACTTTCGCCTTCGTACGTACGGTCGATCGCACCCTACCAGCCGGGCAAGCCGATTTCCGAGCTGGCGCGCGAGATGGGGCTGGAAGAGAAGAGCATCGTAAAGCTCGCGTCGAACGAGAATCCGCGTGGCATCGGGCCGAGAACGCGCGCGGCGATCGACGCGTCCCTGGGCAACGTCGCGCGCTATCCCGACGGCAACGGCTACGAACTGAAGATCGCCTTGTCGAAGCGCTACGGCGTCGACATGGCCTCGATCGTGCTGGGCAACGGATCGAACGACGTGCTCGAGCTGGTCGCGCTGGCGTTCCTCGGCGCGGGGCGCTCTGCGGTGTTCTCGCAGCATTGCTTCGCGGTTTATCCGCTCGCAACGCAGGCGCGCGGGGCACGCTCGATCCCGGTCGCAGCCAAGGACTTCGGGCACGACCTCGACGCGATGGCGGCCGCGATCGGCGACGACACCTACGTGGTCTGGGTCGCGAATCCGAATAACCCCACGGGGACGTACGCGTTTCCGGAGCAGCTCGAGGCCTTCGTCCGGCGCGTACCGGAACGCGTCATCGTCGTGCTCGACGAGGCCTACAATGAATATCTCCCGGCGGATGCCAAGACCGACACGGTGAAATGGCTCAGGCGCTACCCGAACCTGGTCATCACGCGAACATTCTCCAAGGCGTACGGTCTGGCCGGCCTACGGGTCGGCTACGCCCTCTCGCATCCTTCGGTCGCCGACGTGATGAACCGCGTGCGCCAGCCGTTCAACGTCAACAGTATCGCGCTCGCGGCCGCTAGCGCGGCGCTTGGCGACATGGAGTTCGTGGCCATGAGCTATGCCGAGAACCTGCAGGGGCTGCGCCAGCTCGAGGAGGGCGCGAAGGCGCTGGGCCTCGAGTACATCCATTCATTCGGCAATTTCCTCACTGTTCGTGTCGGCAGGGCGGGAGAGGTCTACAAGCGCTTGCTGCGGCGCGGCGTTATCGTGCGCCCGGTCGGCGGCTACGAGTTGCCCGAGCATCTGCGTGTGACGGTGGGCACGCCGGCCGAGAACGAGAAGTTTCTGATGGCGCTCAACGCCAGCCTGAAGGAATGAGCCGGGACGCAGAGGCGCCGGCCGCGCGCTTCGGACGGGTCGCAGTCATCGGTGTCGGGCTGATCGGCGGTTCCTTTGCGCTCGCTCTCAAGGCGGCGAGGGCCTGCGGGCAGGTCGTAGGGGTGGGCCGCAGCAGAGCGAATCTGGACGCGGCCGTGGCGCTGGGCGCGATCGACGTCGCGGAAAACGATGTCGCGCGGGCGGCGCGCGGAGCCGACCTGGTTCTGGTTGCGACGCCGGTGGCGCAGTTCGGGCGCGTATTCTCGGCGTTGTCGCCGGCGCTGTCGCCGGGCGCGCTGGTGATCGACGCCGGCAGCACCAAGCGGGACGTGGTCGTCGCGGCGCGCGCGCACTTGGGCGGCGGGATTGCGCAGTTCGTGCCGGCGCACCCGATCGCCGGCGCGGAGCATAGCGGCGTGGCGGCGGCGAAGGCGGACTTGTTCCGCGGCAAGCGCGTGGTCCTCGCGCCGCTGCCCGAGAATTCTGCCGAGTCGGTCGCGCGGGCCACGGCAGCCTGGCAGGCGTGCGGCGCGCGGGTGGCGCGGATGGCGCCGGAGGAACACGACGCGGTATTCGCCGCGGTAAGCCACTTGCCCCATTTGCTCGCATTCGCACTGGTGCATGAGCTCGCCCAGCGCCCGAACTCGGCACAGCTGTTCGGCTACGCCGCGGGAGGGTTCCGCGATTTCACGCGCATTGCTTCCAGCCACCCCGAGATGTGGCGCGACATCTGCGTCGCCAATAGCGATGCCTTGCTCGCCGAGCTGAAGCGATACGGCGAGCAGCTCGAATCGATCCGCGCGCTGCTTGCGGCCGGTGATGCGACGGGCCTGGAGAAGGTCTTCGCGCAGGCCCGCGCCGCACGCAATCGCTGGCTCGATGGCGAGTTCGATTTCTGAGGCCGGAACGGTGGATACACTGAGGCTGGAGCCGATCCGGCGCGTCGCGGGAAGCGTGCGGCTGCCCGGTTCGAAGAGCATTTCGAACCGCGTTCTGCTGCTTTCGGCGCTTGCACGCGGCGACACGCGCGTCGGCGGTCTGCTTGATGCGGACGACACGAAGGTGATGCTCGAGGCGCTGCAGCGCCTAGGTGTCGCCTGTGAGCGGGCGGACGGCACGCTGCGCGTCGCGGGCGTCGGTGGCGCTTTTCCCGTTCGCCGCGCCGAGCTGTGGCTCGGAAACGCGGGGACCGCGTTCAGGCCGTTGACCGCGGCGCTCGCGCTCTCCGGCGGTGAGTACCGGCTTTCCGGTGTGCCCCGCATGCACGAGCGGCCGATACGTGACCTGGTCGAAGCCCTGCGCGGAGTCGGCGCGCAGATCGACTACCTGGGGGCGGAGGGTTACCCTCCGCTGGCGGTGCATCCGGGGCGACTGCGCTTCGAAGCGCCGGTGCGCGTACGGGGCGACGTCTCGTCGCAGTTCGTCAGCGCATTGCTGATGGCCCTGCCGCTTTCGGGCGCCGCGGTAACCCTCGAGGTCGAGGGCGAGCTAATATCTAAGCCCTACGTCGAAATCACCATCAATCTGATGCGCCGCTTCGGCGTCGATGTGGCGCGGGAGGACTGGCGCCGGTTCCACCTCGAGCGCTCGCAATACGCGAGTCCCGGGCAGATGCTGGTCGAGGGCGATGCGTCCTCCGCATCGTATTTTCTTGCGGCGGCCGCGATCGGGGGCGGCCCGGTGCGGGTCGAGGGCGTCGGACGCGACAGCATCCAGGGCGACGTGCGCTTTGCCGAGGTGCTCGAACGCATGGGGGCGCGCGTCGGCATGGGCCCGGACTGGATCGAGGCTTCGTGCGACCGAAGGCTCAATCCGATCGATATGGATCTGAACCACATCCCGGACGCGGCGATGACGGCCGCGGTGACCGCGCTGTTCGCCGACGGGCCGAGCACGCTGCGCAACATCGCGAGTTGGAGGGTCAAGGAGACAGATCGTTTGGCCGCGATGGCGACCGAACTGCGCAAGCTCGGGGCCGAGGTCGAGGAGGGTCGCGACTATCTGCGCATCGTGCCGCCGGCGCGCCTCGTCTCCGACGTGGCAATCGATACCTACGACGACCACCGCATTGCCATGTCGTTCGCGCTCGCCGCGCTCGGCGGCGTGCCGGTTCGCATCAACGATCCGTCCTGCGTCGCCAAGACTTTTCCCGACTTCTTTGCGTCGTTGGCGCGGATTTCGGAGTACGCGTGAGCGCTCCGGTGATCACCGTCGACGGACCGTCAGCGTCCGGCAAGGGAACGATCGCCCAGCATGTGGCGCAGGCGCTCGGTTTTCATTGCCTCGATAGCGGCGCGCTCTACCGCCTGGTCGCGCTCGCATCGTTGCGGGCGCGAGTGCGCGCGGACGACGAGGAGCGGCTCGGAGGGCTCGCGCGCGACCTGCCGGCACGCTTCGCGGGCGAAAGCATATTCCTTGAGGATCATGATGTTACAATGGACTTGGCCACGGAGGAGTGTGGCAGCCGCGCGTCCGAAGTGGCCAAGCTGCCGCAGGTCCGCGAGGCGCTGCTCGCGCGCCAGCGGGCATTTCGGCGCGCGCCAGGCCTAGTCGCCGACGGGCGCGACATGGGCTCAGTAGTCTTCCCCGACGCGGCACTCAAGGTATTCCTGACTGCGGGCGCCGCCGTGCGGGCCGAGCGCCGGTATAACCAGTTGAAACAAAAAGGAATCCATGCTACCCTTACAACCCTTTTCCGCGAGCTGGAAGCGCGTGATGCGCGCGACGCGGCCCGGGCGGTATCACCGCTCGTTCCCGCGCCGGACGCCGTGCAACTCGATTCATCCGATCTGACGATCGATGAGGTCGTGAGCCGGATCCTCGGTTGGTGGTGGGAGCGAGCTGAAGGCGTGCGCGCCTGAGTTCGATATTGGTGGGTTCCGGCGGTTGCCGGGCCCGTGTGTGCAACTTGACCCGCCCGCGTCCGCAAGGAGCGGCGGCCAACGAGGTTTTTTCCTTACATGCCCAGCGTTTCTCCTGCAACTTCCAAACCTTCCAACCACGAGTCCTTTGCCGCGCTGTTCGAAGAGAGCTTGTCTCTCAAGGAGATGCGCATCGGCGAGGTCATTACCGCCGAAGTGGTGCGCGTCGACCAGCATTACGTCGTCGTCAACGCCGGCCTCAAGTCCGAGAGCGTCATCCCGCTTGAAGAGTTCAAGGACGACGGTGGCGAAACCGACGTCAAGGCTGGGGATTTCGTCAGTGTTTCGATCGAGGCGCTCGAGGACGGGCACGGCGAGACTCGCCTGTCGCGCGAGAAGGCCAAGCGCCTTGCGGCCTGGCTGGAACTCGAGCAAGCGCTGGAAAAGGGCGAGAAGATCGAGGGCGTCATTACCGGCAAGGTGAAAGGCGGATTGACGGTGATGGCAAAGGGCATCCGTGCCTTCCTTCCCGGTTCTCTGGTGGATCTGCGCCCGGTCAAGGACACGACGCCCTACGAGGGCAAGCAGATGGAATTTAAGGTCATCAAGCTCGACCGCAAGCGCAACAACGTGGTGGTTTCCCGGCGTGCGGTGCTCGAGGAAACCGTCGGCGCCGAACGCGAGCAGTTGCTTTCGACTTTGCAGGAAGGCGCGGAGGTCAAGGGCATCGTCAAGAACATCACCGACTACGGCGCATTCGTGGATCTCGGTGGGATCGACGGCCTGCTGCATATCACGGATCTGGCGTGGCGGCGCGTCAAGCACCCGTCCGAGGTGCTCAACGTCGGCGACGAAGTCACCGCCAAAGTGCTCAAGTTCGATGCCGAAAAGAATCGCGTGTCGCTCGGCCTCAAGCAGCTGGGCGAGGATCCCTGGGTCGGCATTTCGCGCCGCTACCCGCAGGGAACGAGGCTGTTCGGAAAGGTCACCAACTTGACCGACTACGGCGCATTCGTCGAGGTCGAGTCGGGCATAGAGGGCCTGGTACACGTCTCCGAGATGGACTGGACCAACAAGAACGTGCACCCGTCGAAGGTCGTTCAGGTCGGCGACGAGGTCGAGGTCATGATTCTCGAGATCGACGAGGACAGGCGACGCATCTCCCTCGGCATGAAGCAGTGCATGCCGAATCCATGGGAGGATTTCGCACGCGAGTTCAAGAAGGGCGACCGCGTAAAGGGGCAAGTCAAGTCGATTACCGATTTCGGCGTCTTCGTGGGTCTTGCCGGTGGAATCGACGGCCTGGTGCATCTCTCCGATTTGTCCTGGAGCGACAGCGGCGAGGAGGCGGTCAAGCGGTTCAAGAAAGCTGAGGAGGTCGAGGCGGTTGTGCTTTCGATCGACGTCGAGCGCGAGCGCATTTCGCTCGGCATCAAGCAACTCGAGGGCGATCCGTTCACCAATTTCCTCGCCGGCCACGACAAGAACAGTCTCGTTACCGGCACTGTCAAGTCGGTCGACGCCAAGGGGGCGGTAGTGGCGATTTCGCCCGAGGTCGAAGGCTATCTGCGCGCGTCGGAGTTCTCGCGCGATCGGGTCGAGGACCTGCGCAACCACCTGAAGGAAGGCGATACGGTAAACGCGATGATCATCAACCTCGATCGCAAGAATCGCTCGATCAACCTGTCGATCAAGGCCAGGGATATGGCGGACGAGACCGAGGCAATGAAGCAGCTGCGCACCGAGAACGCCGCTGCGAGTGCGGGGGCGACGAACCTGGGCGCTCTGCTTCGCGCAAAATTAGACAACCGTAATCAACAATAGACGGCAACGGCAATAGCTCTGGTTGCAGCAAAAGAACGCTCAGGGAGACGGGCCGTCCATGACGAAATCGGAACTGATTGCTCGCCTTGCGCAGCGCTATCCGCAATTGGTGGCGAAGGACGCCGAATACGCGGTGAAGATGATCCTCGATGCGATGACCCAGGCACTCCTCGCGGGGGATCGCATCGAGATTCGCGGCTTCGGCAGCTTCGGCTTGAATTACCGACCACCGCGTGTCGGACGTAATCCGAAATCCGGCGAGAAGGTGCACGTGCCCGAGAAGTACGTGCCGCACTTCAAGGCCGGCAAGGAGCTGCGCGAACGGGTGGATTCGGCACAGGCCGAGCAGGCGCCTTTGTCCCAGGAGCAGCCCACGCACACGAGTTAGTAACGCGTTGTCGTGGGCGCGACTGCGCCGTCCGCGGCACCGGGGCCCGGCAATAGGAATCGAGTATGCGTATCGTCACCTGGACGCTCCGGCTGATCATTTTTCTGTTTCTGCTCGCGTTCGCGGCCAAGAATATCGCGCCGGTCACGCTCAATTTTTACTTCGACCGCAGCTGGCAGGCTCCTCTGGTGTTGGTGCTGTTCGGGTTCTTCGCCGCGGGGGCGCTGTTCGGTGTGATAGCGATGGTGTCTGGGCTGCTCGGCCAGCGGCGAGAAATTCAGCGTCTCAGGCGCGAGTTGCGCGGGCACGCGAAAGCGACCGAAGCCGCGCGCGCCGCGCAACCCGGGCGGCCGCCCGCGGCCGACGCCTGAGGTGTGGCGGGCATGGAGTTCGAGTACTGGTGGCTGCTAGGGTTTCCGCTGTTTTTCGGTCTGGGATGGCTTGCTGCCCGTATCGACATCAAGCACCTGGTGTCGGAATCGAAGGCCTTGCCGCGCTCGTACTTCAAGGGCCTGAACTTTCTTCTCAACGAGCAGCCCGATAAGGCGATCGAGGCCTTCATCGAGGTCGTACGCGTCGACCGCGAAACAATCGAACTGCATTTCGCGCTCGGCAGCCTTTTCCGCCGCCGCGGGGAATACGACCGCGCAATTCGCATGCACCAGAATCTGCTTGAGCGCGCCGATCTGGCCGCAGAGCAGCGGGTCAATGCGCTGTTCGAGCTGGGTCAGGACTATCTCAAGGCCGGCATTCTCGATCGCGCGGAGGAGGCATTCGCACGTCTCGCGGACGGCCCGCACGCGGTCGAGGCGCGGCGCCACCTGCTCGAGATCTTCGAGCAGGAGAAGGACTGGCCGCGGGCAATCGACATGGCGCGCCGTCTGGCCACGGAATCGGGCGAATCCCACAGCAAGGAGATATCGCAGTACCTGTGCGAGCTTGCCGCGACCGAGACGACGCATTCGCGTCCAGACGCGGCGCGCCGGCATCTCGAAGCCGCGCTCGAAGCAAACCGCAAGTCGGTGCGCGCCAGCCTGCAGCTCGGAGACCTCGCGCGTGCGGCAGGGGATCTCGACGCGGCGATCGAGCACTGGAAGCGCATCGAGCCGCAGAATCCGGCCTACCTCGCGGTCGCGGCGCAACGGCTGCTGGACACGCACCGCGATGCGGGGCGCGCCGAGGAGGGGCTCAAGCTTCTGGCGGGATATCTCGAGCAGTACCCGTCGCTAGACCTGCTCGACACGGTGTTCCAGCTGACGCTGGAGGAAAAAGGCGCTGAAGCGGCGTACAAGCTGGTGCGCGACGAGCTGCGGCGCAATCCCACCCTGCTGGGTCTGGACCGGTTGCTCGAGGCGCAGATCGTCGCTGCCGGATCTCCCGAGCGGCGGCGCGACCTCGAGCTGGTGCGAAACCTGGTTCATAGCCACACTCGGCGCCTGGCGCGCTATCGCTGCGAGAACTGCGGCTTCAAGGCGCGGCAGTTCCACTGGCATTGTCCGGCCTGTGGCGGCTGGGAAACCTACCCCCCGCGGCGCTCAGAGGAGTTCGACCTCGCACCATGAAGATCACCGTTATCGGCACCGGCTATGTCGGACTCGTAAGCGGCGCCTGCCTGGCCGACATGGGGAACGACGTATGCTGCCTCGACGTCGACGCAGGCAAGATCCGGACGCTGAATTCGGGCGGCATCCCGATCTTCGAGCCGGGTCTCGAGGCGATTGTCGCGCGCAACCGCGAAGCCGGGCGGCTCAGCTTCACGACTGACGTCGCAGCGAGCGTGGCGCACGGCGGGCTGCAGCTGATTGCTGTCGGCACGCCGCCGGACGAGGACGGCGCGGCGGATCTGCAGCACGTGGTTGCGGCGGCGCGCGCGATCGGACGGCACATGGACGGCTTCCGCGTCATCGTGGACAAGTCGACCGTTCCGGTCGGGACGGCGGACGCCGTGCGGCAAGCCGTGGCCGAGGAGCTCGCAAAGCGCGGCAAGTCGCTGGAGTTCGCCGTGGTTTCGAATCCGGAATTTCTCAAGGAGGGCGCCGCAGTCGATGATTTCATGCGCCCCGACCGCATCATCGTCGGCTCCGACGACGAGCGCGCCACCGCCGTCATGCGCCGGTTGTACGGGCCGTTTCAGCGCAATCACGAGCGATTTATCGCAATGAGCGTGCGCTCGGCCGAGCTGACCAAGTACGCGGCGAACGCGATGCTCGCAACGCGCATCTCGTTCATGAACGATCTGGCAAACCTGGCCGAAAAGCTGGGCGCGGACATCGAGGAAGTTCGCCGCGGAATCGGCTCCGACCCGCGAATCGGATTTGGATTTCTCTATCCGGGAGTGGGCTACGGCGGGTCGTGTTTTCCGAAAGACGTCAAGGCCCTGCAGCGCACCGCGCAGGAGGCGGGCAGTCCGCTGCAGCTGCTGGCCGCAGTGGAGCGGGTGAATGAGGCGCAGAAGCACGTGCTGGGGCGAAAGATCGCGGCCCGCTTCGGTCCTTCCCTGGCGGGCCGCTGCTTTGCGCTCTGGGGACTGGCTTTCAAGCCCAACACCGACGATTTGCGAGAGGCCCCGAGCCTGGCGCTCATCGCCGACCTTCTGGCGGCCGGCGCGTCGGTGCGCGCCTACGACCCCGTGGCCGGGACGGCAGCCGCCCGTTTGTTCGCAGGCAACGGGCGCGTCGTGATTACGGACTCGGCGAACGCTGCGCTCGAGGGCGCCGAGGCGCTCGCCATTGTCACCGAGTGGCAGGAATTCCGCAGCCCCGATTTCGACGCCATCAAGCGCGCACTGGGGACGCCGGCGATCTTCGACGGGCGAAACCTTTACGAACCGGCGGCAATGCGGGCCGTGGGAATCGAGTATTTCGCGGTGGGGCGACTCACATGAAAGGACCTGAAACGACAGCGGCGCGCGTGCTGGTCGTCGGCGACGTGATGCTGGACCGCTACTGGATCGGCGATGTGTCGCGCATCTCGCCGGAAGCCCCGGTTCCCGTGGTTCTGGTCGGCGGCGAGGAGCACAGGCTCGGAGGCGCCGCCAATGTCGCCTGGAACTGCGCCGCGCTGGGAGCACGGACGCGGCTGCTGTCCGTGGTGGGAGCGGACCCGGAGGGCAGGATGCTGGAGACCCTGCTGAAGAAGGAGGGAATCGAGCCGCGTCTGCACCGCGACCGGTCGATCAAGACGACCCAGAAGTTGCGCATAATCGCCCGGCAACAGAGGCAGCAGCTGCTGCGGGTAGATTTCGAGGTCCCACCTTCGCGTGAAGTCCTGGCGTCCAAGCTGGCGGAGTTCAAGGCCGCGCTGGAGCAGTGCGATATCGTGATCCTGTCGGACTACGGCAAGGGCGGGCTGACGCACGTGACGAAGATGATCGCGATGGCGCGTCGGGCGCGCAAGCCGGTGCTGGTCGACCCGAAGGGCGACGACTATTCCCGCTACGGCGGCGCCACGATCGTCACGCCGAACCAGAACGAGCTGCGCCAGGTCGTCGGCACATGGAAGGATGAACGCGACCTCGAGCGGCGGGCACAGGCGCTGCGCGTGCGGCTCAAGCTTGAGGCCCTGCTGCTCACGCGCGGCGAGCGCGGAATGACCCTGTTCCGGCACGGCAAGCAGATGCATTTCAAGACGCACGCGCGCGAGGTGTACGATGTGAGCGGTGCCGGCGATACCGTCATCGCCGTGCTCGGCGTGATGCTGGCCGCCGGGGCATCGCTTGCAGACTCGGTGCGTACGGCCAACCGTGCCGCGGGGATCGTGGTCGGCAAGTTCGGCACTGCGGTCGCCACCCGCGAAGAACTCTTCGGATAGGAAAGAAATGCTCTATGTCGTCACGGGAGCCGCAGGATTCATAGGCTCCAAGCTGGTCGAGGCGCTCAACCGCGCCGGTGTCACGGAAATCATCGCGGTCGACGACCTGGAGGACGCGGCCAAGGTAAGGAATCTCGCGGGATGCGAGATCGAGGATTACGTGGACAAGCGCGATTTCCTCGAGCGTCTGGTCGCGAACCAGTTCGACGAAGAGATCGAGGCGGTCCTGCACCAAGGTGCCTGCTCGGACACCATGGAGACCGACGGCCGCTACGTGATGGAGAACAACTACCGCTACTCGCGGTCTCTGCTCGAGTGGTGCCAGGACGAAGCGGTGCCTTTTCTGTACGCCTCGTCGGCCTCCGTGTACGGCGCGGGGCGTGAATTCCGCGAGGAGCGCGCCTGCGAGCGGCCACTCAATGCCTACGCCTATTCCAAGTTCCTGTTCGACCAGCATGTGCGGCGCCGCTTGCCGGCGCGCAGCGCGCAGATCGCGGGCTTCCGCTATTTCAACGTTTACGGCCCGAAAGAGGCGCACAAGGGGCGTATGGCTTCGGTCGCGTTTCATGCCTTCAACCAGTTCGTGAGCGAGGGCAGGGTCAGGCTCTTCACCGGATCGGACGGCTATGCCGATGGCGAGCAGCGGCGCGACTTCATCTATGTCGAGGACGTGGTGAATGTGAATCTGTATTTTCTCGAGCATCGCGAGCTATCCGGGATTTTCAACTGCGGCACCGGTCGCGCGCAGAGCTTCAACGACGTCGCGCGCGCGGTGGTCAACGGCGTGCGCGCCGGGCGCGGCGAAGCCGAGCTCTCGCTCCGCGACATGGTCGCGGAAGGCCTCATCGAATACATCCCGTTTCCACCGCAGCTGGTCGGAAAGTACCAGAGCTTCACTGAAGCGGATCTGGCGCTGCTGCGCGACGCGGGTTACGGCGCGGATTTCATGCCGGTGGAGCGGGGCGTCGGATCCTACGTCGCGCACCTGCTCGGCGAGCGGCGCTGAGAAGTGGCGATGCAGCGCACAATCGAGGATTTCATCGGTAATACCCCTCTGGTGCGGCTGCAGCGCATTCCGGGCGAGGAGGCGGCGCGCAACGGCAACGTGATCCTTGCCAAGCTGGAGGGAAACAATCCCGCCGGCTCGGTGAAGGATCGGCCGGCCATGTCGATGATCCGCCGCGCGGAAGAGCGCGGCCGAATCAAACCCGGCGATACGCTGATCGAGCCGACCAGCGGCAACACCGGAATCGGACTGGCGATGGCCGCCGCGATCGGCGGCTACCGCATGTTGCTGATCATGCCCGAGAACCAGACTGCCGAGCGTAAGCGCACGATGCGAGCCTACGGTGCGGAACTGATTCTCACGCCGAAGGGCGACGGAATGGAAGGTGCGCGCGACATGGCGCAGAAGATGGTGAGCGAGGGCAAGGGCATCATGCTCGACCAGTTCGCCAATGCAGACAATCCGCTGTCGCACTACGAGACCACCGGCCCCGAGATCTGGCGCGACACGCAGGGCAGGATCACGCATTTCGTCTCGAGCATGGGCACCACGGGCACCATCATGGGATGCTCGCGCTTCTTCAAGGAGAAGAATCCGAAGATCGAGATCGTCGGCTGCCAGCCGCAGGACGGAGCGCAGATTCCCGGCATCCGCAAGTGGCCGGAGGCCTACCTGCCGAAGATCTACGACAAGCTGCGCGTCGACAGGCTGGAATACGTGGGCCAGGCAGAGGCGGAAGAGATGACGCGCCGCATGGCGCGCGAGGAAGGGATCTTCGCCGGCATTTCGTCCGGCGGCGCGTTGCACGTCGCGCTGCGCCTCGCTCGCAGCCTGAAGAACGCGACGATCGTCTGTATCGTCTGCGACCGGGGTGACCGCTACCTGTCCACCGGCGTGTTTCCGGACTGACGTGGCGCCGGTCCTCGCGTTCGACATCGAGACGGTACCGGACGTTGCCGGCATCAGGCGGCTGTACGAGCTGCCATCGAGCCTGCCCGACGAGGAAGTGGCCGAGGTCGCATTTCAGAAGCGGCGCACGCAGACCGGGAGCGATTTCCTGCCGCCGCAGCTGCAGCGCGTGCTGGTCATTTCCTGCGTTCTGCGCGACGCAGACCATGTCAAGGTGTGGTCGATCGGCGAACCGGCGGAAGACGAGCGGGCCGCCATCCAGCGCTTCTGGGACGGGGTCGAGCGCTACGTGCCGCAGCTCGTTTCCTGGAACGGCGGCGGATTCGACCTGCCGGTACTGAATTACCGCGGCCTGATCAACGGCGTCAGCGCGCCGCGGTTCTGGGACCAGGGCGAGGACAACCGCGACTTCAAGTGGAACAACTACGTCAGCCGCTACCACTCGCGCCACCTCGACCTGATGGACGTTCTGGCGATGTATCAGCCGCGCAACAATGCGCCGCTCGACGACGTCGCGCAGCTGGCAGCCCTGCCGGGGAAAATCGGTATGGCGGGCAGCGCGGTGTGGCAGCAGTACCGCGACGGCGGCATCGAACGGATTCGCAATTACTGCGAAGTCGACAGCGCCAATACCTATCTGCTTTACCTGCGCTTTCAGCTGCTGCGCGGGGCGTTCGACGCGGCGCACTACAAGCGCGAGTGCGCGCTGCTGCGCGTCGCACTGGAAAAACAGAAAGAACCGCACTGGCGCGAGTTTCTCGAGCGCTGGACCGACCCCCTGGCCCGGTGACGCTCGAGATCGAGTCGCTCGACGCGGAAGGGCGCGGCGTCGCGCGCAACGCCGAGGGCAAGGTGGTGTTCGTCGAGGGCGCCTTGCCCGGCGAGCGGGTCGAGGTGCAGTTGCTGCAGCGCAAGCCGAAATTCGACCTGGCGAGGACCGTCGCCGTCGTACGCGAATCGAGCTCGCGCCGCGCACCGCGCTGCGGCTATTTCGGCGTCTGCGGCGGCTGCGCGACGCAGCACATCGATGCCCGGACCCAGCTCGCGGCCAAGCAGCGCGGGCTGGAGGACTGCCTGCAGCGCATCGGCAAAGTGAAGCCCGAGACGGTGCTGCCGATGGTGTACGGCGAGGAATGGGGCTATCGCCGGCGGGCGCGGCTCACGGTGCGCCGCGTGGCCAAAAAGGGCGGCGTGCTGATCGGGTTCCACGAACGGCACTCGAGCTACGTGGTAGACATGCTGAGCTGCGAGGTGCTGCCGGCGCGCATTTCGCGCGTGATCCCGCGCTTGCGCGCGCTGGTCGAGTCTCTTTCGATCCGGCAGCGGCTGCCGCAAATCGAGCTCGCCCTGGGCGATGCGGCCGACGCGCTGGTGTTCCGAAACCTCGATCCGCTCGAGGCGGGCGACGAGCAAGCGCTGCGCGAGTTGGCGCAGCAGGAAGGGGTGTCGGTATGGCTGCAGCCCTCCGGCCCGGATTCGGCGTATCCCTTTCATCCCCTTCCCGCGCCGCCGCTGGACTACGTCCTGCACGAGTACGGCCTGCGGATCGCCTTCCGGCCGACCGATTTCACGCAGGTGAACCACGGCGTGAATCGGATGCTCGTCTCGCGCGCGGTGCGCCTGCTCGACCCGCAGCCGGGCGAGCGCATCGGTGACCTGTTCTGCGGCCTGGGCAACTTCTCCCTACCGCTCGCGCGCATGGGAGCGCAGGTGCTCGGGCTGGAGGGCAGCGCGACTCTGATCGAGCGGGCGCGGGAGAATGCGGCGGCGAATGGCTTGCAGGACCTTGCAAGCTTTGACTGCGCCGATCTTTACGGCGCAGGCGCCGGCGGATTTGCCGCGCTCGGCCCGTTCGACAAGTTGCTCATCGATCCGCCGCGCTCGGGCGCGGTGGAAGCGGTAAAGGCGCTGCCCGACGCCTGGCCCCGCCGTATCGTGTACGTGTCCTGCGATCCCGCGACGCTCGCGCGCGATGCCGGCGCGCTGGTGCACGTCAAAGGCTTTCGATTGCTTGCGGCGGGGGTGGTGAACATGTTCCCCCACACCGTACATGTCGAGAGCATCGCGCTGTTCGAGCGGCCCTAGAAAAGAAAAAGGGCGCCGCAGCGCCCTTTCTTGCCGTCTCGAAAGCCTTGCTAGCGACGATTGCCGCTGAGCAGCATCAGGATCGAGAGCAGGTTGACGAAGATGTTGAACAGGCTCATGTACACGCCGGTGGTGGCGACGATGTAGTTCGTCTCGCCGCCGCGGATGATGCGCGACAGGTCGTGCAGCAGGAAGAGCGAGAACACCACGATCACCAGGGTCGAGATCGTCAGCGCGAGCGCCGGGATCTGCAGGAACATGTTCGCGAACATGGCGAGCAGCAGCGCGATCATGCCGACGAACAGGAATTTCCCCATGAAGCTGAAGTCGCGCTTGGTCGTGGTCGCGATCGCGCCCATGCCGAAGAAGATGACGCCGGTGCCGGCGGCGGCGTAGGCGATCAGCTGCCCGCCGTTGGCCAGGGTCAGCGCCATCGACAGCAGGGGGCCCATCCACCAGCCCAGGATGCCGGTCATCAGAAGCAGCAGCACTACGCCGAGGGAGCTGTTACGGTTCTTGATGACGGCGAATTGCAGGCCGATCACCGCACCGAGCATGAGCAGGGTGGCCGCCATCGGGTGCTGCACGATGACCGCACCGGTCGCCATGCCGACGTAGGCGCCGATCACGGTCGGCACCATTGTCAGGGCGAGCAAGAGATAGGTGTTGCGCAGCACGCGCTGGCTGTCGACGCCCGGCAATTCCATGCCCGGGGCGTAGCGGGGTCCGCCGCGGCCGATAGTCTGCTCGTTGCTGCGAATGGGTTGCAGGTCAGGTTGCATTGACGCTCCTTGGTCGAATCTCGAACTCCAGCCCTTAAGACTACCAGAGGAAGCTTAAGGTTCAACCCGAATGGCCCTCTGATATCCGGGTTATTGCCATAAAATGTGGGCGGTGCGAGGGAATTCCAAGTGGAGAGTTGGCAGAGCGGTCGAATGCACCGGTCTTGAAAACCGGCAGGGCCTACGGTCCTCGGGGGTTCGAATCCCTCACTCTCCGCCACCGGCGCGCCAACGGCATCGGGGATAGTCCTGTAAAATCCGCGCTTTTTCGCTCCCAGGCATGGCGCTCATCGTCCAGAAATTCGGCGGCACCTCGGTCGGCTCGGTGGAGCGGATCCGGAACGTTGCGCGCCGCGTCGCGAAGTGGCGCGCGGCGGGCCACAGTATCGTGGTCGTGCCCTCGGCGATGGCGGGAGAAACCAACCGCCTGATCGCGCTGGCGCGCGAGATCCAGGCGCAGCCCGATTCGCGCGAGTTGGACGTGGTCGCCTCCACCGGCGAGCAGGTCACCATCGGCTTGCTGTCGATGGCGTTGCTCGAGTTCGGGTTGAAGGCGAGGAGCTACACCGGCTGGCAGGTGAAGGTGCAGACGGACTCGTCCCATGCCAAGGCGCGTATCGTCTCGATCGAAGAGGAGCGCCTGCGGCGCGACCTGGCCGAGGGCTATGTCGCGGTGGTCGCGGGGTTCCAGGGCATCGACGCCCAGGGCAACATCACCACGCTCGGGCGCGGCGGCTCGGACACCTCGGCGGTGGCGCTTGCGGCGGCGCTCAAGGCCGACGAGTGCCAGATCTATACGGACGTCGACGGGGTCTACACTACCGACCCGCGCATCGTGCCCCACGCGCGGCGCCTGAAGACCGTCACCTTCGAGGAAATGCTCGAAATGGCGAGTCTCGGCTCGAAAGTGCTGCAGATCCGCGCGGTCGAGTTCGCCGGCAAATACCGGGTGCGCCTGCGCGTGCTCTCCAGCCTGACCGACCCCTTGCTGCCGGTGGCCGAGGAGGCCGAAGCCGGCACCCTGATCACATTCGAGGACGACCCGACCATGGCGATGGAAAAGGCAGTCATCTCAGGCGTCGCGTTCAATCGCGACGAGGCCAAGATCACCGTGCACGACGTGCCCGACCGGCCCGGCGTTGCCTACGCCATTCTGGGGCCGATCGCGGAGGCCAACATCGACGTCGACGTGATCGTGCAGAACGTCGGCCACGACGGCATGACCGACCTGTCGTTCACGGTCAACCGAGGCGACTGCGCACACGCGATGAAGATCCTGAAGGATCAGGTCCAGCCGCACATCAAGTGCCGCGAGGTCACGGGCGACGAGAAGATCGCCAAGCTGTCGCTGGTGGGGCTGGGCATGCGCTCGCACGTCGGCATCGCCTCCCAGATGTTCCGCACCCTGGCCGAGGAGGGGATCAACATCCAGATGATTACCACCTCGGAAATCAAGATTTCGGTCGTGATCGACGAGAAATACCTCGAGCTCGCGGTGCGCGTGCTGCACAACGCGTTTGAACTCGAGCGGGAATAGGCGATAATCCGGCTACAGGAGAGATGCCCGAGTGGCCGAAGGGGGCGCCCTGCTAAGGCGTTATACGGGCAAAACCCGTATCGAGGGTTCGAATCCCTCTCTCTCCGCCAAGTTTTAGTCGAAGTGCGGTGGCGTCGGCGGGAGCAGGCGACGGCACACGGCCAGATGCCGCTCGGTCGCGCCGCGATGCGCGGCGCTTAGTTTCAGTCCCGCGAGCGCCATGCGCTCGCGCCACTCCCGGATGTCGAGCAAGTTGCGCGCGACGTGAATCGCCTCGCCGGCGTCAATCACCCGTATCGCCGCATTCGCCACCAGCGCCGCGCGTGTCGCTTCCGCAAATTCCACCATGTGCGGGCCGATCACGGCCGGTACGCCCGCTGCACAGGCCTCGATCGGATCCTGGCCGCCGACAGACGTGAATGAGCCGCCGATGATCGCGACCGTACTTACGGCGTAATAGAAGGGCATCTCCCCCACGGTGTCCCCGAGGAAGACTCGCCGGCCGACATGCGGCGCTTCGCCCTGGCTGCGGCGCGCGACGTTCATTCCCCGCGCCGCGGCCAGCTCGGCGACCGCCGCATAGCGCTCGGGATGCCGTGGCACGATGATGATCAGCGTGCCGTCGTCCTGACCGAGCGCATCGAGCAACATCGCCTCTTCGCCGTCGCAGGTGCTCGCGAAAAGCAACGCTTTGCGTCCGCGCAACGCGGCCATGAGCGCCCGCCCTTCTTCGACCTTGACGGGGTCCGACTGTGTATCGAAGATCATGTTACCGGCCACGGTAACGGCTTCGGCACCGAGCCGGCGCAGTCGTCGCGACGTTGCACGGTCCTGCGCACAGGATGCAGTAAGGCAGCCGAAAGCGGAGCGAGACAGCGTGCCGAAGCGCGCGTAGCTGCGCGCGAGGTTGCTGGAAAGGCGCGCGTTCGCGAGCATCATCGGAACCCCGTGCCGGCGGCAGGCCGCGAGCAGTACGGGCCACACCTCGACTCCAATCACCACGCCGAGCCTTGGTCGGAAATGTTCGAGGAAGCGACGGGTAGCGCCCGGCAGGTCGTAGGGCAGGTAAGCCAAAAGAACCTGATTGCCGAAAGCCTGCCGCAATGCCTCTCGTCCGGCGATCGTGCTGGAGGTGATGAGTATCTCGTGGTCGGGATATTGGGCCCGCAAGGCGCGCGCAAGCGGCGCGGCCGCGAGCACGGAATTCGCCGATGCCGCATGCAGCCAGAAGACGCTGCGGATCGACCTCTCCGAATAGTAGCCAAGGATTTCCCGCCAGTCGGCATGCTGGCCCGCTTCGCCGCGGTGGCGAAACCACTGTCGCAGCGCCACGATGGGCAGCCCGAGCCGAAGCAACAGGGTGTAGAGCCCTAGCGCCATGGCCGCGACGCCCCGCTCACTTGCGGGCCATCGGCATCATCCGATCAGCCGCGTATTGGCGAGCGACAGGCGCTCAACAAGGTTGCGGGCGAGCGCGCGCGTCAGCTGAAGCTGGGCGCCGAGGCTTATCTGCGCCAACGCCTGCGGGGAGAACTTGGCGAGCAAGAGGGCCTTCGTGGCCACCACCGAGGCCTGACGTGGCTGCTCGCCGCCCATGATATAGGCCATTTCACCGAAAAATTCACCCTCGTGGATGACGTTCAACAGGCGCTTGCGCCGAATGACCTTGGCCGAGCCCGTGGCAAGGAAGAAGAAGTAGGTGCCCAAGTCATTCTCTCGCAGTATCACGTCGTGTGCCTTGAAGCGCGACCAGCGCGCCACTTTCGCGACTTCCCAAAGCTCCATTTCGGACAGCTGCGCCAGCGCCTCGACCCGGTTCAGCGCATCGAGTTTTTCGCTGTCTGGAATGGGCTCTGGCGCCAGCGCGCGCCGGGAGAGCTCCGAGAGCTCGAACGCGAACTCGGACCAGGCCTTGTAGCGCTGTTCGGGCTTTTTCTTCAGCGCGCGCAGCACGACCGGGTCGATTGCCGGCGGCAGTCCGGGCCGAACTTGGCTCGGCGGTACGGGATCCTGAGTGAGGATTTTCTGTACGAGGTCATCGAAGTGGTCCGGCGCAAAGGGGAGTTGTCCGGTCAGCAACTCGTACAGCACGACGCCGAGCGAATACATGTCGCTGTGAAGGGTCAGCGCCTCGCCGGCGATCTGCTCCGGGGACATGTAATGGGGGGAGCCCATCGCGGCGGTCCGCACGACCTTGCTCTTTTGCAGGAATGCTGAGCCGAAATCGGTAATCCGCACGTCGGTTCCCTCTGCAATCATGATGTTGGCCGGTTTGATGTCGCAGTGGATGATGCCTACGCGAGAGGTGTACTCGAGCGCGTTGCAGCAGTTGAACACAATCTCCAATACGTCTTGCACCGGCAGCAGCGTGCCCGGCTCGATGTGCTGCGAGAGATCGCCGCCCGTGATCAGCTCCATGGCGATGTGGCCAGTGTCGCTCTGCACCACGGCGTCCAGTATCGATACGATATGCGGATGGATCAGCATGCCTGCGAGCGACGCCTCGCGCGTGAACTGGGCGTGGCGTTCGACGCCGAACTCGGGGTCCCGGAAAACGTCAGGGTCTATGATCTTCAGCGCCACTTCCTTGCCGGAGAAACTATCCACTGCGCGATATACGGCGCCCGAGGTGCCTCGGCCTAGCGGCTGTACGAGCTTGTACTTGCCGACTTGTTGGCCCAAGGCGATCGCGGAAGATTGTTCCATCATGTGGGGTGGACGTGGTGGCAGCATTAAATCATCAACACGCGGCGCGCAGTCTCGATTAGCATTTTAAGATGGAATCCGATCTCGCTGCTGCGGCTCTTGCGGGCCTTGCTGAACGCCGCGTGCTGGCGGTGGCGGTGGTGCGTGGGGGGCGCATTGCGTGGGCGAGCCCGGCGCTGCTGGCGATGTTCGGGCTGGAGGCGGCGAGTGCCGGGGAGCCGCAGCTGC
>Ga0315540_10000541_pt1 | contig 21611 bp, 13 predicted proteins | sample SalMarSW160110MG_FD_203677 | JGI IMG/M metagenome (GOLD analysis project Ga0315540, IMG submission 203677) | Salt marsh sediment microbial communities from the Plum Island Ecosystem LTER, Massachusetts, United States - Salt Marsh Sediment SW1601-10 ...
CCGGAGGCTCTTCACGTAGCCGTAGTGGAACATCCGCGCCCGTGCCGGCAGGACGCGCGGCTTGCGGTCCCCGACCATGAAGCCCTGCGCGCCGCTCACCGAGCGGATCCCGCTCGAGCGCCGCACCACCCGTACCTCTCGCCGGTAGGAGCGTCGGCCCCACAGGACCCAGTCCGGCGAGCCGTAGAAGTGCAGATAGTCGAACAGGAGCCCCTCGGCGCGCGGGTCGCGGTCCGCCGCGCCGAGCGCCTCCCGGAAAGCGTCGTAGTCCCCGGCGTGCAGCACCTCGTCGGCCTGGATGTACAGGGCCCAGTCGTTCCGGCACTCCGCCATGGCTGCGTTGGTCTCCTCGGAGTGGACGACCGTGGACCGGCCCCGCTCCGCACCCCAGTCGCGCTCCAGGACCCGGACCCGCCCCGCACCCTCCGCCTCCGCCCAGCACCGCACGCGATCCAGCGTATCGTCCTCGGACACCCCCACGTCCACGACGAGCTCCTCGACAAGCGGGAGCGCCGACCGGAGTGCCACCTCGACGGGGTACTCCTGGAGGCTGGCGTTCTTGACGATCGAGAATCCGGACAGAGGGGGGATCATGGGCCGGGAAAGCTACCGCGCCGGCCCGGGCCGTACAAATCGGGGACGCCGCGCGAGACGAGACGGCGCGGCGCGCGCCTCCCCGCATCGCGGATGGACGGCGGGCGCGGCATCTTCGGGGCATGGCACGCGCCGACGCCCCTCCCGCCTCCGCCCTCCCCGCCGACCTCGCGGACCGGTTCGTGGTCCGCCGCGAGGGACGCCGCTCCGCCCTCGTGCGGACCGACTTCGCCGGCACCTTCGACGCGGCCGGGCTGCTGGAGGCCGCGGATCTCGAGCCCCGGGAGCTGGTGACGCGGCTCGAGGGGCGGGGCGCCCGGCTCCTGGACACCGACTCGGGCCGGGGCCCCGTGGCCGTGGTGCCCACCGAGCCACCGGGAGAGGCCGTCGTCCGGCCGTACCGGCGCGGCGGGCTGGCCCGGCGCTTCAGCCGGCGGCGCTACCTGCTGGGCCGGCGGGGCGAGCGGGAGCTGGTCGTGACCGAGCGGCTCCGCCGGCGGGGCGTCCCGGTGGTCGAGCCGCTGGCCTGCGTCCGGGAGGAGCTCGGGCCCGGCTACCGGGCCGCGCTCATCACCCGCTTCGTGGACGGCGCGCGGCCGGCCGGCGAGGTGCTGGCGAGCCTGGACGCGAACGCCCCCACGCCGGAGGGGGTGGCGGCGGACGCGGCGACCTCCCTCATGCGCGCCCTCGGCCGCACGGCGGCCGGCCTGCACGCGGCCGGGGGATGGCACCCCGACCTGCACGTCGACAACTTCCTCGTCCGGGACCCGACCGCCGAGCCCTCCGCGGCCCCGCCGGCTCCCTTCCCCCTCCTCGTGGACCTGGACCGCGGGCGCCTGTTCCCCTTTCCCGTGCCGACGGCCGTGGGCCACTGGAGCCTGCGCCGGCTCGCGCGCCATCTCCGCAAGCGAAGGCTGGAGGCCGCGCTGGCGGCGTTCTGGGCGCTGGAGGCGGCCTATGTGGAGGCCCGGGAGGGAGAGAGCGAGGGGGAGAAGGAGGGGGAAGCGCGGGGGTCCTCCGGGAGCTGATGTCCATCCTTGTCAAGGAATGACAAAGTTGGACATTCTCTGACAATCCTGGCCATCGGTGCCCGAAAGAGGGTGCCTCCCCTCTCTACCGCCCCTCTCACCCGGGGATCACCGGCAACGTCACGTGCGAGGGGTGCGCGGCGTCGTGCAGGACGCGCTGGTGGGCGGACACGTAGGTCGTATCCCGCTCGTTGTCGCCGCCGGTGTTGAGGTTCCGGTCATACTTCGGGAACGCGGCCGACTCCACCGTCACCCGCAGCCGGTGTCCCGGCGGCAGCACCATCGCCGTGAACCACACATCGATCTCGTACTTCTCGACCCTTCCCGGCGTGAGGAGCTCGGGCCGGTCGAAGCCGTTCCGGAACCGGGCCCGCACGATGCCGTCCTGGATCCGCATGGCCTTCCCGTCCGGGTGGACGTCCAGGATCATGACGTGCCAGTCCGTGTCCCTCCGGTCCGTGGCCGCCCACAGGGTGGCGGTCATCGGGCCCTCGATGCGGAGCGAGTCCCGCAGAGGCGCCGTGGTGAACACGAGCATGTCGCGGCGTCGGCGCTCGACGGCCGCGTAGTCCTCGTTGAGCGACAGCTCCAGCTCGCGCGCGTCGACCAGGTACGGGGTGGGATCGCCCGGATCGTAGGTGAAGGTGTCGGCCACGGCGCCCGCCCCCGCACCGGGTCGCGGCGGGACCGTGTCCAGGGTCCCATCCCCCGCCGAGGTGTTGGCGTTCCCGCCCGAGTGCAGGTAGAAGGGCGTCCACCTCGTTCGCGCCAGCGGCCACGCCTCCTCCTTCGTCCACACGTTGGGCCCCATGAGGAAGAAGTCGAGCGGTGGCTCCCGGTCCACGCCGTTGTCGATCCCCTTCAGGTAGTGGTCGAACCAGCGCAGCTGCAGGAGGCGCGGCTGGATGCGGGCGCGCGGGCCGAAGTGACCGTGCACGTAGTCGATCCCCTTGTGCGCGCCGGCGTCCATCACGACCCGGAGGAAGGGGTGGTGCGGAAGATGGCTCATCACCGTGTAGTTCCGGATCGTGCCGCGCGCGTCATCGTGCCAGCCGGCGATGCCCAGCACGGGCACCTTCACACGATCCAGGTGGTTCTCGACCCCGAGCCGCTTCCAGTACGCGTCCTGGCTCTGGTGGTCGAACCAGTCCAGCCAGAACTGGCGGCGCGGGCAGCCGGCCAGGGTGTCGGCGTCGATGACCGGCAGGTGCCGGAACGCCTTCACCTCGGCCACGTCGCTCATGTCCGACAGCCTGTCCTTCACCTTCGTCAGGCACAGCCACGGGACGATCGTGGGCGAGAACACCATGTCGATGTAGGGAACGAGACGGACGGGATCGGCCGTGGCCACCTGGGGCGCGATGGCGGCCAGGTGCGGGGGAGCGGCGATGGCGGCGTACCACGCGTACAGGCCGGGGTTGGAGCGGCCGACCATGCCGACCCTGCCGTTGGAGCCCGGCAGCCGGGCGGCCCACTCGACCGCATCGTAGCCGTCCTCCATCTGCATGTCGTTCATGTCGAGGACTCCGCCCGAGCCGCCCCGCCCCCGGACGTCCTGCTTCACGTAGATGTAGCCGCGCGACGCCCAGAAGGTGGCCGCCGCCGTGTCCCAGCGCAGGTACGGGGTCCGCTCCATGACGACGCCGAACGGGCCCTTCCCCACCGGCCGGCCTACGAAGCTCATGAGGAGCGTCCCGTCGCGGGCGTGCATGGGGACGGCCGGGTCGATCGTCACGTCGTAGGTCGAGTCCGACAGGGGCCCCGGCCACAGCCGGATGGGGGGCTCGAAGTCGGCCGGCGAGGAGCGCCGCACGAGCCACACGCGCTCGGTCGGCGTCCCGCCCCGGTACAGGAAGCCGGCGATCGTGTCGGAGACGGCGCCGGCGGGCCGCCACGCTCCCCGGAAGGACGCCGGCCTTCCATCCCGTCCGGGCGCGAAGTCCAGGATCACCGAGTCTCCGGGCGCCGCTCCCGCGACCTCCACCGAGTCGACCGTCTCCATGGTCTGGCCCGAGCGGCGCTTCAGCCACGCGCCCCGTGCCTCCGGGCCCTCGAAGTGCGCGAAGGCGAAGCGGCGGCGGCCTTCCCAGCCGCCCGTGGGCGTGGCGCCCATGGTCCGGTACCAGTCCCAGTCCCCCGCCAGGGAAGCCGGCGAGGAGCTGGACCCGGCGGGACGGCAGGCCCCCGAGAGAAGCGCCAGAAGGGCCGCGACCGCGAGGACTGCGAGGGGCGCGAGCCGGCGAGCTGCGGCCACGCGCAGCGCGGGCGGCGCGAACGAGACGGCGACGGGTCCGGGCGCCTCCCTGGCCCGCCTCACCGGAGGTGCTCCACCAGCCAGTCCGCGATCGTGCCCAGCACCGCGGGGCGGACCGAGTGCGAGGGAAGCGTGGCGTAGCCCGACGGGACGCCGGAGGAGTCCGCCAGGAAGAGGTGGTCGGTGTCCGGGAACGTCTTCAGCGTCACGTCGGTGTCGCCGCCCTGCCGGAAGGCCGCGGCCAGGGTGTCGGCCTGCTCCGGCGTCACCTGGTGATCGGTCTTCCCCTGCAGGACCAGCACGGGGACCCGGACCTTCCGCGCGGTGACGACGGGATCGTAGCTCAGGAAGAAGCGGATCCAGGCGCTCCTCTCGGCCAGCGAAGCGAGGCTGTCTGGCATGGTGGCGATCACGGAGTCCTTCTCGGCGGGCGAGAGGCCGGGCGCGCGCTCGACCGCCTCGCGGTTCTGGTACTCCAGGATGCGGCGTCCCGTGTAGGCCGGGCCGGCCATGAGCACGATGCCGGCGAGCGAGCTGTCGGTGGCGGCCACCATCGGGGCGATGAGGCCGCCCTCGCTGTGCCCCACGAGCGCGATCCGCTTCCCGTCGATGTCGGGCCGCCCGCGCAGCCACGCCACCGCCGCCCGGATGTCGTCCGCGTAGGCGGCCGAGGTGGCCGTCTTCGGGCCCGGGCTCGAGCCGTTCACGCCACGATCGTCCAGGCGAAGGGTGGCGATGCCGCGGCGGCCCAGGGTGTCGGCGATCTGCCAGAAGGGCCGATAGCCCCGCACGAAGGGGATGCGCTCGTCCCGGTCCTCGGCGCCCGAGCCCGTGATCGTCACCACGGCCGGCACCGGACCGGCCGAGGCGTCCGGCAGGGTGAGCGTTCCCGTGAGGTCGAGGCCGGCCGGCGTGTGCACGGTGACGTCCCGGGCCGCGTAGGGCGCCCCTTCCGGAGGTCCGTAGTCGATCTTCTCCGGGTGGAGCGGATGGGCGCCGTCCACTCGCTCGAAGCGGAGGCGCTGCGCCGGCACGGCGAGGGACTCCACGTCCCCCCCGGCGGTGACGTGGGCCCGCATCTCCACGCCCGCGATGGCGAGCGTGGCCGAGTCCGGCCCGGTCCAGGTCACCGTCACGGGCGTCGTGCTCCCGCCCTGCACGGCGAACAGGGGCACCGTGTCCACCTGGCCGACCGACGAGCCCAGGTCCCTGGCCCGCCGGAGGAGCTGCTCGATCATGGCGGCCGAGGGGTTGATGTAGGGCATGGCGCCCGGCCGGGTGGCCAGCCGCTCGACCCTCGACGTGCGGCCCGACAGGGTGGCCACGGCCGAGTCGTCCTCGAAGCGCAGGTCGATGGTCTCGGCCGGCGCCGTGTCCTCCGCGGCGCCGTACATGGCCGCCGTCATAGCCGGGACCCGGCCGTCCGGGGCGACGGTGAGGACGTAGTGGATCCGGCCCGCGCCCAGGAGGGTCACGAGGTCGACCTCGACCCGAACCGGGCTGCGGTGGACCACCTCGGTCCCCATCGTCTGGCCGCCGACCTCCATCCGGAAGGTGTAGGTGCCGGCCCCCTGCGCGAAGAGCGCGGTGGGGCCGGCCGCGACCATCAGGGCCGGCAGGATGAGCGCCGCAGGCGAGAGGCTCGCGGCGCGGAGGGTCGAGCGGAGAGCGCGGTGGTCGAGCGGTCGTCGGGGCACTCGAAGGACTCCTCGGGAATGAAGAGACGTCGTGGGCGATCCGTGGCGCGGCCTGGCATGGAACCGAATATAGCGCGACCCGGCTCGCCGCCTACAGGGCATCCCGGCCCGCCGGCGCGGGGACCCGGGGTCGCCACGGGCCAGCGTCCGTTGTATCTCTGTTCGGCGCCCCGCCCGGAGGGGCGAGGCGCGGATGCCCGGCTCCCGGCTCGAGGGATCCGGGCCGCGACACCGACCTCGGCCCAGGAGACACGATGCGCCGCTCGTCGTCCGTCCCGCGTTCCGCCCTGTCCGTCGTCGCCGCCGGGAGCCTCGCGGCGCTCCTCCTGCTCGGCGGGAGCCGACCCGCCTCGGCGCAGGCCCGGGCCCGCCCGGCGCCCGCGCAGGCCGCGCACAGCTGGCCGGCCCGTCCGATCCGTCACGACATCCCGATGACGGACATGATCCGCCGGGCGTTCGCGGCGGGCACCCGCGACTCCACCGGGCGGCCCGGACCCAACTACTGGCAGCTGTGGACGGACTACGCCATCCAGGCCAGCCTCGACCCGTCGACGGGCGTGGTCACGGGACACGAGCGGGTCACCGTGCAGAACCGGAGCGACAGCACCATGCGCTACGTCGTCCTGCGGCTCTACCAGAACATCTTCGCGCCCGACGCGGTCCGCGAGCGCCCCATGCCGTCGATGACCGATGGCATCACGCTGACGAGCCTCTCGTTCGACGGCCAGCCGGTGAACCTGAACCCGCCGCCCCGCCGCCGCTTCCGGAGGGACACCACCCCGCCCAAGGTGATCCTGGCCGCCTACGACACGTCGGCCACGGTGGCGTTGATCACGCTGCCCACGCCGGTGGCCGCGCACGACAGCTTCACCCTGGAGGCGGACTGGCACTTCACGGTGCCGAAGGTGCCCGCCGGCGAGCGCGGGGAGCGCATGGGCGCCTGGGGCGACTCGCTCTACCAGGTGGGCCAGTGGTACCCGCAGGTAGCCATGTACGACGACCTGTTCCAGGGCGGCTGGGACACCGACCCCTACCTGGGCCCGTCCGAGTTCTACAACGACTTCGGGCACTTCGACCTGAAGGTGGAGGTGCCCGCCGGCTGGGTGGTGGGCGCGACCGGGGTGCTGCAGAACCCCGACCAGGTCCTGACCTCCACCGAGCGCGAGCGGCTCTCGCACGTGCTCGACTCGGACTCGACCATCCACGTGGTGGGCCCCGATGAGCTCGGCCCCGGCAAGGCGACGGCGGCCGGGGACCGGCTGACCTGGCATTTCGTGGCCGACACGGTCGGGGACGTGGGCTGGGCCACTTCGAACCAGTTCCTGTGGGACGCCACCCGCGCCACCATCCCGGACCGGGGTCCGGTCCCGGTCAACGTCATGTACCTGCCCGGCCACGCGAAGGCGTACGCCCCGGCCCCGGCGCGCATCCGCCACGCGCTCGAGTTCTACTCGAAGCTGTGGATCCCGTACGCCTTCCCCGTCCTCACGGACGTGGACGGGCCCGAGCTCGGCATGGAGTACCCGATGTTCATCATGTCGAGCACCGGCGCGTCGGACCACGAGACCGGCCACCAGTGGTGGCCCATGACGCTGGGCACCAACGAGACCTGGTACGGCTTCATGGACGAGGGCTTCAACCAGTACATGAACGTCCTGTCGGCCGACGACCTGCGCGGCCTGCCGGTCGGTCCCAGCCTGGACGGCCGCGGCCAGCTGTACGGCCGGGTGAGCGGCAACGAGCGCGAGGCCCCGCTCATGTGGGACGCCAACTACGGCGGCCCCATGTACAGCTTCCAGGCGTACGGAAAGGCGCCCATGATGCTGTCGATGCTGGGCGGGATCGTGGGGGACAGCGCGGTCACCCGCGCCATGAGCCAGTACGCGGCGGCGTGGCGCTTCAAGCACCCCTCGCCGTGGGACTACGCCTTCTTCATGAGCCACGCCCTGCACCGCGACCTGGGCTGGTTCTGGTACTACTGGCTGTTCACCACCGACGCCGTGGACGGCTCCATCCAGGGCGTGCAGCAGTCGGGCGCGAGCACGACCGTGACCGTGCGCCAGGACGGCGACATGCCCTCGCCGGTCGTGCTGGCCGTGCACTTCGCACCGCAGGGCCCGGCGATCCGGAAGATGACCCACGCCACCATGGTGGACGACTCGACCGCCGTGGTGCGCTATCCGGTCGACGTGTGGTTCGACGGCTCACGGACCTTCGACGCGCACCTGGACTTCGGACCGCGCAAGATCGACCGCATCGTCCTGGACCCCCACTGCCGCTTCCCGGATCGCGACGTGGCCGACGACACGTGGCCGCGTCAGCCGGAAACCACGGCTGAGAATCAGGGTGGCCGGGGGATGTTCGGCCGTCCGGTGTGCAAGGGCTAGGAAAAGAGGGGGTGGTGGGCCTCTTCGGAACGCGATGGCCATCTTTGGCAATCTTTGACAAAGCTTGTCAATCTTTGTCAATGTTCGACATCCGCTCCCGGAGGCCCCCGGCTCCCCTCCCCAGGACGAGCCTCGGGCTCTTCAGTCGTCCTCAGGTACCATAGAGCGGCCACCAGGAGTGAGAGCGCCGTCCAGGTGACGGCCCCCCATTGCTCCGCGGCAGCCGACAGGGCGCGGCCGACCAGGTCCCGCCCGCTGAGGTCGAGCGCCATGAAGGCAAGCGCGAAGAGGACGAGCGTTCCCACGCTCCTCCTCCGGCCGTCGCCGGATCCTGTGCCCGTTCCCATCGCCGCTTCCGCCGCCAGCACGAGGACGAGAGGCGCCAGCGACACGTAGTGGGCCTTCCAGGCGAGGGGTGAGAGGAGGCTGACCGCCACCAGCATCACGGCCAGCTCGGCGACCTCGCGCCGCGGCCCCACGCGGCGGAGCGGCCGGCCGAACGCCACGAGCGTGAGGACCGCCAGGACCAGCGTGACGACGGCGAACAGGGCGATCCCCGTCCCGCGGCCGACCGGGACCAGCCGCAGGATCACCGCGAGCAGCGACTGGTTGCTCCCGCGCACGAGCAGCGTTCCCGAGGCGGCGTGCCCGAGCCACGCGGCGTAGGACCCGAGAATGCCGCCCGCGGGACCGGCCCCGCCGATCGCGGGACCGGCCCGGCCGATCCCGAGCAGGAGCGCGGGCAGCGCCACCCACCACACCACCACGCCGACCGCCGCCGCGCCCAGGTCCCTCCACCGTCCGCGCCACGCCAGGTAACCCAGCAGGAGGAGCGGGGCCGCCTTGAACGAGGTAGCCGCCCCCAGCGTCAGTCCGCCCGCCCACCGCCGCCCCGACCCCAGCAGCCCGAACGCCGCCGCCACCAGGCCGAGGACCAGGAGATTCACCTGCGTGTTCTGCAGGCTGTCGAGGAGGATCCTGTAGGGAACGGCCAGCGCCAGCAGGACGGGAGCCGTGACGAACAGGGCGGCCGCGCGGCGTGCGTCCGGCGTCCAGCGTGCGCCGCCCGGCGCGCCCGCTTCCTCGCCCGCCCCGACGCCGGCGCGCCGGGCGAAGAAGGCCAGCGCCGTGGCCAGCCCTCCGAGCGCGGCGCTCTGCACGAGGAGCACGCCCAGGGGCCGGGAGACCCCGTCCACCAGCGCGAGGACGGCCGCGGCGGGCGCGAACGCCGGTGGCCACGTGGCCCAGGGGGCGTTGAGATCGGGTCGATACAGCGCCTCGAGCGCGCGGCTGTACGGGAGGATGCCGTCCAGCGCCGCGCGTCCGAAGGCCACGAAGCCCAGGTAGTCGCCCGGCGACCGCACCTCGCGCAGGGCGACCCACACGAGGCCCGCCGCCAGCGCGCCGGCGAGGAGCTTCACGGGACGCGAGACGCGGCCTCCGCCTCCCTCCATCGGGGCCCGCGGCCCGGTTCCGCCGGCCCCCTCCCTCACGCCGTAGTCCCGCGCGCCAGCACCACCAGACCGGCCCCGACCAGGAGGAGCGCGGCCCAGGTCACCACGCTCCCGGCCTCGAGCGCCCGGGCCGCGGAGCGACCGATCACGCCGTCGGAGCTCAGGTTCAGGACGAGGAAGGCGGCCCCGAGCACGACGTACAGGGCTCCGCCCCCGGCCGCCGGCATGACGCCTTCCGCGACGCCCGCGCCTCCGGCGCCCGTGCCTCCGATGCCGTCCGCCCGCCACCGCTCTCCCGCCGACGTGTAGGCGAACAGGGCGCCGGCCAGGGGCACCAGGGTCACGAAGTGCGCCTTCCAGGCCAGGGGCGAGAGCAGGCTCATGGCCGCCAGCACCAGCGCCACCTCCAGTACCTCGCGCCGGCCGCTCGCCGCCTCGTCGCCTGCCCGTTCGCCGCTCGCGCCCGGCCGCCGCAGCGCCCACAGGCCCACGGCCACGAGCATCCCCGCCACCGCCAGGAACAGCGGCCAGCCGGGCACTCCCGGGACCAGGCGCTCGAGGGCGGCCAGAAGCGACTGGTTGAGCGGCGACGTCTGCGCCGCGGATCCCGCGCTCTTCCGGATCCACGCCCCGTACCAGGCCGCCAGGCGCCCCGGCCCGAGGAGGAGCGCCGGCAGGAGGAGCCAGGTGAGTGCGCAGCCGGCCAGCGCGGCCGCCAGGTCCCGCCACCTTCCCTTCCACGCCAGGTAGCCGAGCAGCAGCAGCGGCGTCGCCTTGAAGGCGGTGGCCAGGCCGAGCGCGACCCCGCCCCCGGCCCGCCGCCCCCGGTGGAGGAGCCACATCCCGGCCACGGCCACTCCGAGGATGAGGAGGTTGGACTGGGCGTGCTCGAAGTTGGCCAGGACGACGCGCAGCGGGACCAGGAGGGCGCCGAGCACCGGGAGGGCGGCGAGCGGGATCCCGTCGCCGGAGCGCGTCGCTGGCCACGGGTCCGACCCCGGCCCATCCGGCGATCCCAGCGTGAGCCGACGCCCGTACAGCCACCGCGCCAGGATCCACAGGACGCAGGCCAGGGCCAGGAGGTTGGCGAGCTGGAACAGGAACACGGCCGGCTCGTGCGCGATCGCGTCCAGGCGGGCCAGGAGAACGGCGATGGGGGCGAACGAGGGGGGCCACGTGGCCCAGCGGGCGTTCAGGTAGGCGGCTTCCACGGCGGGGTCGTAGGGGACCTGTCCGGCCGCCGCGGCCGCGCCGAAGGCCACGAATCCGGTGTAGTCGCCCGGCGATGCGAGGTCGCGCCCCACCTCCACGAGGGCGACGAGCCCGAGGAGCACGTACAGGGCCAGGACGGCCCGCCGCCTCCACGGAGACGGCGCGTCAGCTCCCACCCGGCTCCAGCTGCATCTCGTACAGGCGTCGGTACAGGCCGCCGGCCGCGTACAGCTCGTCGTGCGTGCCGCTCTCGACCAGTCGGCCGTCCTCCAGCACCAGGATGCGGTCGGCGCCGCGGACGGTGGACAGGCGGTGGGCGATCACGAACACGGTGCGGCCGGTCAGGAGGCGGTCCATGGCCGCCTGGATGAGCCGCTCGGACTCGGCGTCCAGGTTGGAGGTGGCCTCGTCCAGGATGAGGATGGGCGGGTCGCGCAGGATGGCCCGAGCGATGCCGATCCGCTGGCGCTGTCCGCCGGAGAGGCGCACGCCCCGGTCGCCGAGGAGCGTGTCCCAGCCGTGCGGAAGTGCCTCGATGAACGCGAGCGCGTTGGCGGCCCGCGCCGCCTCCCGCAGCCGCTCCTGGCCCCAGCGATCCGGCCTCCCGTAGGCGACGTTGGCGCGCACGCTGTCGTGGAAGATCACCGTCTCCTGGCTCACGATCCCCATCAGGTCCCGCAGCGCGCCCAGGTTGATCCGCCGCAGGTCCACCCCGTCCAGGGTGATCCGGCCCCGGCCCGGCTCGATGAAGCGCGGCAGGAGGTCGACGAGGGTGCTCTTCCCCGCCCCCGAGGGGCCCACCAGGGCCACGACCTCTCCCCTGGGGACCGCGAAGCTGATGTCGCGGAGGACCGGCCGATCCGGCTCGTACTCGAACTCGACGCCCTCGAAGCGGATCTCCCGCTCGAGCCCCACCGGCCTGACGCCGTCTCCTCCCGCCTCCTCCGGAACCGGCCGCACGGCGGGCTCCGGCGGCGTGTCGAGCACCTCGAAGAAGCGGTCGGCGGCGGCCATGGAGGACTGGGCCCTGGCCGGGAGCTGGGCCAGCGCCTTGACGGGGGAGATGAGGCGGAGCGCGATCGTGATGAAGGTGAGGAACTGCTCGGGCCCCATGGAGCCCGAGCCCAGGACCATGTTGGCGCCCATCCACAGGAGGACGAGCGCCACCAGCGCGCTCAGCACCTCCGAGAAGGGCGAGGCGAGCTGGGAGACGGCCTCGGTGCGGATCAGCCTCCGCGTGAAGCGCGCCGACCCCTCCTCGAAGCGCCCGCGCTCGTACGCCTCCGCCCCGTACGCCTTCACCAGGCGCACGCCGCTCACCGTCTCCTCGAGGATGCTGAGCAGATCGCCCTGCTCGTCGTAGGCCCTTCGGAAGCCCCGCCGCAGCCGTCGGAGGAGCGGCCGGAGAGAGCCCGCCAGCACGGGGGCCAGGACGACGGCGATCATGGTGAGCCGCCACGACAGGGCGATCATGGTGAGCAGGTAAGCGATCGCGGTCACCACCTGGCGGAGCGCGTCCGCCAGCGCGTAGCTCACGATCTGCTTGGTCTCGCGCGTGTCGGTGAGGACGCGGGCCATGAGCTGGCCGGCCCGGGTGCCCGAGAAGAAGGGCAGCGGCAGCCGCGCCAGGTGTCCGTACACGTCGTCGCGCATGTCGCGTTCGATCCGCTCCTGCACGACGATCCCCAGGAAGCGCGCCCCGTACAGGAAGACGTTCTTGAGGAGGAGCGCCGCCAGCACGACCAGGCAGATGCCCCGGAGCGCCTCGAGCCCGGTCGCCCCCTGCAGCCACCCGCCCACCACCCAGTCGATGACGCGCTCGGCCGTGTTCCGGCCGCCGCCGGGCAGGAGCGCGCCCTGCCCGAACAGGGAGCGCAGGAAGGGGATGAGGAGGACGAGGCTGAAGGCGTCGAACAGGGCGGCGAGCACCATGCACAGGAGACTCGCCGAAAAGATCCCGCGGTAGGGCGTCAGGTAGCGGAGGAGTCGCCCGTAGCCGCCCGAGCCACCGTCCGCCGCGGGCCCGTTCCGGCTGTCGCTCACCGCGGCGTGAGGAGCACCGCGGGCAGGATCATCTCCTCCGGGCTCACGCCGCCGTGGAGGAAGCTGTCACGGTAACGCTGCTGGTATTCCCGCAGCTTGGTCGGATACACGAAATAATAGTCCTCGCGGCACAGCAGGTAGCGCATGCGGGTGCCGCCCGGCGGGAGGCGGAAGTCATCGGCGCGGTTGGCGCCGAGAACCGTCGAGGGGCTCTCGGTCCTCAGGTCCTCGCCGAACTTGTAGCGCAGGTTGGCGGTGGCGTCCCGCTTGGCATACACGGTGGCCGGGCGCCGGCAGTGGATCGAGCCGTGGTCGGTGGTGAACAGGACGCGCACCCCGCGCCGGGCGGCCTCCCGGAGCGCGGCGAAGGCGGCCGAGCGCTCGAACCAGGTGCGCGTCAGCGAGCGCAGCGCCGCGGCGTCGCGGGCCATCTCCCACACCAGGCGGGACTCGCTGCGCCCGTGGGTCAGGAGGTCCACGAACCCGAACACGAGCGCCGTGGCCGAGGGGTCGGCCAGGTAGCCCGCCAGGCGCTGGAGCATCGCATCGCCCTCATCCGCCGAGAACACCTTCTCGTAGTGGGTGCGCACCGTGCCGCCCGACAGCTCGCCGATGAAGCCCTCGAACAGCTCGTCCTCGAACGTGTTGTAGCCCTCCTCGTCGCCGTGCTCCCACCAGCGCGGGTAGCGCTCGGCGAGCTCGTCGGAAAACATGCCCCCGAAGATGGCGTTGCGCGCGTAGGGCGTGGCCGAGGGGAGGAGCGAGGCGTACAGCGTCTCCTCGATCTCGAACATGTCCGAAACCATGGGCGCGATGGCCCGCCACTGGTCCAGCCGCAGGCAGTCGACGACCATGAGCAGGGCGGGATCGCCGCCGGCCAGGAGGGGCAGGAAGAACTGCGGGATCACGTCCACCGACAGGGCCGGGCCGCGCTCCCCTTCCTCGTGCACCCACTCCGGGTAGCGGGCGGCCACGAAGTCGCAGTAGGCGCGGCGCACGTCGATGACCAGGGTCTCCAGGCTTTCGCGGAGACCGGACTCGCCCGACTCCTCGAGCCGCAGCTCCCAGTCGACGATCTCGCCGTACAGATGGGCGTAGTCGTCCCACGTCTCGGCCCCGGACAGCGTCTCGCGCAGCTCGCCGAAGCGGCGGGTGAAGTCCCGGGCGATGCGCTCGTGCCGGAGGCTCTCCCCCTCCAGCAGCCGCTTCACCACGGAGAGGACCTGGCGGGGGCTGGTGGGCTTGACGATGTAGTCGTCCACGCGCCGGCCGATGGCCTCGCGCAGGGTGACGTCCTCCTCGCTCTTGGTCACCATGACCACCGGCAGGCGGCCCATGCGCCGGCGCAGGCGGCCCAGCACCTCGATGCCGCGCAGGCCCGGCATCTGCTCGTCGAGCAGGACGAGGTCGTAGGGCTCGGCGCCCAGGAGCTGCAGGGCGTCGTCCCCGTTCATGACCGTGTCGACCTGGTAGCCTTCCTCCTCCAGCCGCATCACGTGCGGCTTGAGGAAGTCGGCTTCGTCGTCGACCCACAGGATGCGCCCGCGCCGGGCGCCCCCATCCCGTCCCGTCATGATCCACCCCCAAGGTGGCGCGCGGCGGCGAGCCGGAGCTTCTCGACGACCTCGTCCACCGTGATGCGCTTCATCCCGCCCGACCGGAACCCGGCCACCGGCGGCTCGTCGGGACGGCGCGGAAAGCGGTCCACGACCAGCTCCCGGAACGGTTCCCGGTAGGGTCCGGCGCGCCGCGAGTCGGTGGCGCCATACAGGCCCACGACCGGGGTGCCCAGCGCCGAGGCGATGTGCAGCGGCCCCGTGTCGGGGCTCAGCACGAGCGTGCTCCCCTCCAGGATCCAGGCCAGGCGCCGGAGGTCGTCCCGGAGGGCGTTCACGGTCCGGGCCGAGGTGAGGCGCTCGACCTCGGCCGCGGCCGCCTGCTCGGCGGCCGCCCCGCTGCCCACGAGGACCGGACGGAGACCCAGCTCCGATTCGGCTGCCTCGAGTACCCTGGCATAGCGCTCGGGGATCCAGTCCTTGTCGCTACGCGTCGTGCGTAGTACGACCGCGAGCGCCGGCCGGTCGAGCGCCTCGAAGAAGGCGCGCTGCGCCTCCCGCTCCGCCTCGCTGAATGCGAAGCGCCACTCGCGCACCACGGGCACGCCCAGGTACTCGAGGAACTCGAAGTACTGGTCCTGGACGTGGCGCACGGGCCGTGCCGGGATGCGGTGGGTGACGAACAGGCCATTGAGGTCGGCGGCGCGCTCCCGGTCGAAGCCCAGCTTCACGGACGCGTCCAGGAGCCCGGTGAGCATCCCGGCCTTGAAGTACACCTGCAGGGCCAGCACCAGGTCGTAGCGGCGGCCGGCCACGCGCCTGCGGAAGTCGGCCAGCTCGGCGAGGGCGGCCGGGCCCTTGAGCCGGGTGAAGGGTACGAACTCGGCGACGTCGGGGTGGGGCTGGACCAGGGCCCGCGGACCGGGCTGGATGATCCACTCGATGCGGGCCTCCGGCCACGCCTCCGCCAGCGATGTGACGACCGGCATGCCGTGCACCACGTCTCCGATCGCCGAGAGCAGGACCACGGCCACGCGCCGCGGCGGCCGCTCGAAGATCGGCGGGTTCGAGGAGGAGGGCCCGGGGTGTCTCGGAGAGCGCATGCCGAAGATTGTCAGGATATGTCAGGGAATAGCAAGGATGGACATTCTTTGACATCGCGTCCGGGAGGACCCCTCCGCTCCCCGGCGCCGGCCCTTCGGCCGGCCCGCGCGGCGGTGTCCATGGGCCCAGGGAGGGCGTAGCTTCCAGCGTGGAGGCCGCGAAGCCGAGCCCCACGCCACAGGATCCACCAGCCAGGGGTCACGAGTCCGACGCATGCCAGGGTCCCCGCGACGCGCACGAGCCCGCCTGCCCGAGAGCGAGCCCCGCTCGGCTCGTCCGGGCGGCATCCTCACGCGCTACCTGCTCCGGCTGCATGCCGCGCCCTTCCTGTTCGCGCTGTCCGCGCTCACGCTGCTCCTCCTCCTCAACGAGATTGGCCAGCGTTTCAACAAACTGCTGGGCAAGGGGTTGGACTGGACCATCATCGCGCGCGTCTTCGTTCTCTCCTTTCCTTTCATCCTCGCCGTCACCGTGCCAATGGCGGTGTTGATAGCCGTCCTGTACACCTTCAACCAGCTGGCGGCCGACAACGAGATCACCGCCCTCAAGGCGAGCGGGATCCACCTGCCGCGCCTTCTGGCTCCGCTGGCCTTCGCCGGCATGTTGATCGGCGGGGGGCTGGTCGTGTTCAACAACACGCTGCTCCCCTCCTCCAACCACAGGCTGGCGCTCCTCCTGTCCAGCATCGGGCGCAAGAAGCCCACCTTCGTGCTCCGCGAGCGCACGATCAACGAGGTGCTGTCGAACGAGCTCTACCTGCGGGCCGCCCGCATCGACCGCGCGCGCAGCGCGCTCCAGGACGTGGCCATCTACGACCGCCGCACGCGCGACCGGGCCCGGACCATCTACGCCGACAGCGGAGACATGGCCTACAATGAGGCGCAGACGGACCTGTTCCTGACGCTGTACAACGGGATCATGTACCAGCACAGCGAGAACAAGCCCCGCGAGTTCGAACGCATGGACTTCCGCGAGCTGGTCATGCGCGTGCCCGGGGTGACCAACCAGCTCGAGAAGGAGCAGGAGAACGGCTACCGCGGCGACCGCGAGATGCCGGTCGGCCGCATGGAGCAGCAAGTCCGCAGCGCGCGCCTCGAGCAGGCGGAGGTGATCGCGCAGAGCCGCGCGTTCTCCGAAGGCCTCGCCCTGCGCGTTCTGGGCCTCCCGGTCCCGCGCGACTCCATCCTCACCCGGCCCGCCGCGGCCCGGCCCACCGCAGCCGGTGACACGGGGGAGGCCGGTGCCGCGCGCGATACCGGCGCCCGGAAGGCCGCGACCTCCGTCTCAGACACGGGCCCCCTGGCCGCGGTGAGCGGCTCCGACACGGCTTTCGTGCGCGACTCGACCCTGGCCGCGGCGCGTCGGAAGGGACACGACAACGCCGCGCGGCTCAACGCCCTGGTCTCGGCCGCGACGGAGGCGGGCTCGTACGCGATCCGGCTCCGGGGGGCAAAACAGCGGGCCAGCCGCTACCAGGTCGAGATCCAGAAGAAGTTCGCCATCCCGACGGCCTGCCTCGTGTTCGTGCTCATCGGCGGTCCGATCGCGGTACGCTACAAGGAGGGAGGCGTGGCCATGGTCGTGGCGGTGAGCCTGCTGGTGTTCTGCGCCTACTACGTGTCGCTGGTGGCGGGAGAGGGGCTGGCGGACCGGCTCATCATCTCGCCGTACGTGGCCATGTGGTCGCCGGACGTCCTGTTCGGCGCCATCGGGCTGTGGTTCGTGTGGCGCGGGGTCCGGGTCGGATGAGGAGCTCGGGCGTCCGGTCGTGTCGCGGGGCGGGACTCCGATGAGTCGCCTCCGTATCCGGGTGCTGGACCGCTACGTCCTTGGGCAGTTCCTGAGGATCTTCGGGCTGTGCGTGCTGGGCGTGCCCTTCATCCTCATCGTCATCGACCTCACCGACCACCTGTCCAGCTTCCTCAACGAGGGGGCCAGCCGGCTGGACGTGCTTCTCCACTACGTCTACCAGTTCCCCTACCAGTCCCTCCTCGCCTTCCCGATCGCCGCCCTGCTCGCCGCGGTGTTCACGATCTCCAACATGACCCACCACTTCGAGACGACGGCGGCCAAGGCGGGAGGCGTGAGCTTCTACCGGCTGATCGCGCCCCTCCTCCTGGCCGGCGGGGTGATCAGCCTGGTGGCGCTGGCGCTCACGGAGGTGGTGCCGGCGGCCAACCGCAAGGCGGACCAGGTCCTGGGCAAGCAGCGCTCGCGCAGCGAGACGGTCCGCAACCAGTTCGTGTTCCGGGGGAACGCGGGGCGGGTCTACCAGATCCGGCAGCTGGACGCGCGGCACGCGTCGATCGCGGGGCTCGAGATCACGCGCGAGGGGACGGGCTGGGACTACCCCACCTACGACGTGCTGGCGCGAGGCGCCGACTGGGACTCGGCGGGGCGGCAGTGGACGATCCGCGGCGGGAGCCTCCGGCTGTTCCCGCAGCGCGGCATCTCGCTGAGCTTCGAGTTCCAGACGCTGTGGCAGCGCTCGTTCACGGAGACGCCCCAGGAGCTCCTGGCGGAGCCGAAGGACCCCGACGAGATGGGCTACGCCGAGCTGGGCCACTTCATCGAGGCGATCCAGCGCTCGGGAGGCTCCGCCCGCGAGCTCATCGTCGAGCGTGCCCTGAAGATCGCCTTCCCCTTCACCTGCCTGATCATCGTGCTGTTCGGCCTGCCGCTGGCGCACTCCACGCGCCGCGGGGGCGCCCCGGTGGCCATGGGGATCGCGCTGGCCACCACGATCTTCTTCCTGATGCTCATCCGGATCGCGCAGGCGCTGGGCGCCGGGGGGGCCCTGCCGCCGGTGCTGGCGGCCTGGCTCCCCAACGCCCTGTTCCTGGTCGCGGGCCTGGCGCTGATGACCCGCGTCCAGACCTGACGGAGGTCAGCTCCCGCCGGAACCCTGTCCCTTGGGTGGCCCGGCGTTCACCTGGACGTCCTTGACCTCGATGGTCATGTCCATGCTCCCGGTGTCGAGCATCTGCTGCATCTTCTTCATCTGCGGCCCCAGCATCTGCTCCATGGCCTGACGCTGCGCCTCCGGCATGCTCTTGAGCCGATCCTTGAGCTGCGCGAGCGACTGCCGGGCCTGCTCCCGGTCCTCCTTGGACAGACTGCCGGTCAGCCCCTCCATGGTGATCTGGGTCTTGAAGGGCTGCATGAGGCCCTTGATGTTCCGGTAGTCGAGCAGGTGGGCGTCCATCGTGACCGGGTTGGAGGCGCTGTCCCGCGTGATCGTGCCCTCCAGGTGCATGCGGCGCACCAGGTACTCCTTGCTGTCCAGGTACAGCGTCATCGTCTTGGGCTCGAGCTTGGCGTCCTGGGCCTGCCCCAGCGCCTCCTGCCCGAAATCGATGCCCGTCAGGTCGTCGACCTTCACGACGTACGTGTCGTGGCCATCGACGGTCTCGTGGCCGGTCACCCTGGCCCGCGAGGCGATCTTGGGCAGCACCTCGTAGGGGTTCCCCCACTCGCTGGCCGCCTTCTCCTGGCTCTGGCCCGGCGTCACGAACACCGGATGCCCGTTCACCATCTTCTTCTCGTAGTAGACGGTGTAGTTCTGGGGCATCATCGAGGAGCCCAGCGTCAGGGAGTAGTTGTCCACTCCCTTCATCTGCTGGTCGTAGCGGTCCAGGGCCTTCTGGAGGACCGAGCTGGCGGACTGGGCGCGAACGGGTGCGGCCGGAAGGGTGACGACCATGGCCAGGACGGCGGCCAGGATCGGTGCGAAGCGCTGCCTGCTGTTCACGGGTGCCTCCGGGATCTGGAGCCGTCGGTGTCGTGTCGCCCGCCGGCCGGCGGGCCGCGGTCGGATCGCTGTCAGCGGTCTCGAATGACGTCGGTCCGCGTGTAATACAGGCGCGGCCGGGCCGGGATCCACGTCGGCGGCGGTCACGCGCGGTGGCCCGCCGGGTGCCGGGCGTGTAGCCTTGGCCGGGTCGACGACCAACGCTCACCCCGGACGCGGCGGCGGACCCGCCGCGTGCCGACACGAGGACGGGAGACGCCGTGCCCACGAAGGCCCTGCTCACCGAGAACATCCACGCCAGCGCCGACGCCCCGCTCGGCCGCATCGAAGGCATCGAGATGGACCGGCGCGCGGGCGCCATCAAGACGGGCGTCGCCGAGGCGATCGCCGACCGCCACCTGGTCGGGATCCGCTCGCGCACGCACCTGGACGCCGGGGCGATCGGCGCCGCGGAGGACCTCCTGGCCATCGGCTGCTTCTGCATCGGGACCAACCAGGTGGACCTGGAGGCCGCCGCCGAGCACGGCGTCCCCGTGTTCAACGCGCCCTTCGCCAACACCCGCTCGGTCGCGGAGCTGACGCTGGCCTCGGCGGTCATGCTGCTGCGCCGGATCCCGGAGAAGAGCCTCGGCCTGCGCCGCGGCCAGTGGCTCAAGACGGTCCAGGGCGCCCACGAGGCCAGGGCCAAGAACCTGGGCATCATCGGCTACGGCAACATCGGTTCGCAGCTCTCGGTGCTGGCCAGCGGGCTCGGGATGCACGTGTACTACTACGACATCGAGGCCAAGCTCTCCCACGGCAACGCGCGGGCGGTCGGGACGCTGGAGGAGCTCCTGGGGCTCTCGGACGTGGTGACCCTGCACGTCCCCTCCACGGAGCTCACCCGCGGGATGATCGACGCGAAGGCCATCGCCCGCATGAAGCCCGGCGCCTGCCTCGTCAACCACGCGCGCGGCGACCTGGTGGACATCGACGCCCTGTGCGAGGCGCTGGGCTCGGGCCACCTGTCGGGCGCGGCCATCGACGTCTACCCGGACGAGCCGGGCTCGAAGGGCGAGGCGTTCGCGTCGCCGCTCCTGACGTTCGACAACGTCCTCATCACCCCCCACATCGGCGGATCGACGGTCGAGGCGCAGGAGTCGATCGGCGGGGACGTGGCCGCCAAGCTCGCCCGCTACGTGCTCGAGGGCGCGACGCGGGGCTCGGTGAACGTGCCGGAGCTCGACCCGGGGGCGCTGCGCGAGGGGCGGGCGCGCATCCTCTCCATGCACCGGAACGCGCCGGGCTTCCTGAGCCGCCTCAATGAGCTGGTGAGCGGGCTCGGCCTCAACGTGGCCGCCCAGCACCTGGAGACCCGGGGGCAGCTGGGCTACGCGGCCACGGACGTGGAGGGGAAGCCGCCGGCCGACGCGGCCGAGCGGTTCGGGGCGCTGGAGGGGGCCATCCGGACGCGGGTGCTGCAGGGGGCGTAGCCGGGGCGCCGACGCGCCCGCCGCGGTGGCGGCCCGCCGCCTACTTCTTGGCGGCGATGATGATGGTGGCCGCGGCCGTGGCGATCGAGGTCAGGATGCCGAACAGCGCACCCACCGAGATCCCGCCGCCCTGCTTGGGCGGCTTGCTGGGCACCGTGATCGTGCTGCCGGGATCGGGATCCGGAAGTCCCCCGCCGAAGATGAGGAACTTGCTTCCGCGCGCGGCCACCTGGCCGTTGGCGAACCGCACGCGCGTGCGCCCATTGTCGGCGTTCTCGGCGTAGCCGCCGGCCCGGCGGATGTAGTAGTCGACGCCCTCTCCCTCCTTCCACAGCACCTTGGTCTGCACGCCCACGGCGCCCTCCACGTCCACGGTGGGCACGTAGCGCGGCACGTAGATGGAGTCACCGGGCTCGACCAGGATGTCGGCGGACCCGTTGGGCTGACGCAGGGCCTGCTGGAAGTCGATCCCGACGCGCGTGCGCGGCGTGGGCGCCGGCGATGGCTGCTGGCCCGCCTGCTGCGCCTGGAGCTGCTGCTGCAGCGCCTGGAGCGAGTCGCGCATGGCGCCCACGGCGCCGGTGTCGGTCGGCGGGTACCCCGGAACGCCGTACTGGCCGGCTCCCCCCGGCTGCGTCCCCGGCCGACGGGCACCCTGGTACAGGGAATCGGCGGTGAACAGACCGCCCCGGGTCGTGTCGCCGACGGCCTGCCCGGCGATCTGCGCCGCCGTGAGGGTGTCGTTGCTCTGCACGGGCTCGGCCCGCCACAGCTGGAAGCCTTCCGGATAGGCCTGCTCGGTGAGACCCCCCACCCGCTTGATGAGGTCGGTGAGCCGCTCCTCCCGGGTCCGGATCGAATAGGGACCCGGGAACTGGACCTCGCCGGTCACCACCACCTTCTGCTGCGGCTCGAAGCCCGGCGCCTTACGCACGTACACGGCATCCAGGTTGTGGAGCGTGAAGCGGGATGCCTGCCCGCCCGGCGAGCCGGCGCCAGCCGACTCGTTCTCGGCGGACCCGTTCGACGCGTCGAACACGAAGCTGCTGTCCAGGGGGA